>Ga0207103_10009_pt1 | contig 78567 bp, 91 predicted proteins | sample Alteio_BWMinHeat_81_FD_153546 | JGI IMG/M metagenome (GOLD analysis project Ga0207103, IMG submission 153546) | Enriched cells from forest soil in Barre Woods Harvard Forest LTER site, Petersham, Massachusetts, United States -... | ecosystem: Environmental > Terrestrial > Soil > Temperate forest >...
TGCCTAAACTTCTTTTTGGAAACAATTTTAATGAACTTAAATATAAAGACTTTAAAAATCTAACACAAAAGCTTGTTAATGTTTTAAAAGAAATGGGGATAGAAACAACAACTGCTGTAATTTCAGCTGCACCAATATCAGCGGTTCATTATTCCAAAAATATTCCATTAACAGATGGTTCAATTCCATACCATTTTATAAACAAGATTAAAGAAGCAAATATAAAGTTAACACTTGATGTAAATCAAACAGATTATCGTAATGATGGCCATAGTTATAAGTGGCATTGTAACAGTTATGAAGTTGTATTTTATGACAAAATTAGGGATCTTGAAAAAGCTAGAGCTAGTGATAAGAGATGTTTAGAAAAAGATAGTGCTATACAGCTTAATCTCTTTGAAAGTTTAAACATCCTTCGACAAGCTCCCAACTTCGCTAAAGCTTCGTCGGGCAAGCAGGGTGATCGGGGTCGCTTAGAATTCTTAAGAATGGAAGTTCGTTTAAACAAACGTTCAAAGATTAAACAACTATTTAAAAAACTTAAAATTAAATCTGATCTAACTTTTAAAAGTATATTTAAGCCTGCAATTTCTAAAAAAATTCTTTTACATTACCTTGATGAGCTTGAAAGCAAAATGATTCCTTTAGTTGATTATAAGGTTCATGATAAAGTTTTAGTTTCTGAACTAATAGCTGCCAATTTCCCTCCAAAGAAGATTATGCTTATATTTGGATTTAAAAAGATTCTGGAAATATACAATACTCGTGAATTACATACTTTATTTAACGTTAAAAATAAAAGAAGCTGGCAAAGGTTAATTGCTGAAATAAAGAAATCAAATTTATCTGTAAATCAAGGTTCTTTGGAGGTTATAAGAGAGTGTATAGTTTTGTTTAAACCAATCGAATTAACTAAGTATATAAATTAATAAAATTAACTTTATTATATACTTTCAGTTAGATTTACAGCGTATAGTGATAAGTTAATTAATCCATCAATACCATAAAAGTCTTCAAATAATACAGTTTTTTTATACCTTTCACTTAAGGCTTTAAAATTAAACTCAAAGCTTATTTCAGCGCTTACTCTATTATTTGAGATCTTTTGCATAATTTCTTTAAGAATAATAACTTTATAAGTTTTTTGATATTTCTCTTTTATATCCCATTTAGGGTGTATTGGATCATGTGCAAAAGCACATCGAAGCATATAAAAAACATTACGTAAACAATTTATACTATCAGTCCCATCTGGATTTTTAGATTTAAATGTTGCATCTAGAGCTGTATCAATCGCAATAGTCAAAGTTCCTATATTAGATAAAACTAAATTACGAAATTGAATTTCTAATTTTTGTCTATCAAAAGTAGACTCATTAATACCCATACCTTTTTTGCTATCTATTAATATACTTTTTGTAAAAGCTTGTTCATCTATTAAATTTTCTTTGAAAGCATTTTCTAATCTAAATGCAAGGGTTAAGATATTAATAACTTCTACTATACCCTGAAATGCATTTTGTGGATAAGTATTGGAATTTTCAATGTTTGTATCTTTTAAGGATTCTTTTTCTATCATTTTATTTTTTTTATTTTAAATAATTTATTATCTAGTCTTATAATATCAAAAGCCATTAGAAACTTATACTTCTAAAAAATTATTCTATAGCATCTATTCGCTTTATGATAAAATTTAGAAAATTAAATTTATTGAAAACTAAATAAGAGATTAAATCATGAAAGCCATACTTATTGCACGAGTTAGCACAGAAGAACAAAAAGAAGCAGGAAACTCTTTGCCAGCACAAGTAAGCAGATTAGAAAAATATTGTAAAAATAAGAACCTTGAAATCATTAGAATATTCAGCTTTGATGAAAGTGCATATAAAGATCAAAGAAATGAATTTGATAATATCTTGGACTTTGTTATTCAACATCAAGAAAAAGTGGCTGTATGTTGTGATAAAGTTGATAGATTATCCCGTAATATTTTTGATAAAAGAATTTCTATTCTTTATGAAAAAGCATTAAATGATGAAATAGAGCTTCATTTTATATCTGATGGTCAAATTGTTAGTAGCAGAATTTCAGCTGCTGAAAAGTTTCAGTTCCAAATAAGTTTAGGGCTTGCTAAATATTACTCAGATGCAATAAGTGATAACGTTAAACGTGCATTAGAAACAAAAATAAAAAAAGGTGAATGGGCATCAAAGGCGCCATATGGTTACCAAAACATTAAAGTATCAGCAGATAGAAAAGATATAGTAGTTGATGAATTTGAAGCTTATATTGTTTTAAAAGCTTTTGAGCTATATGCAACAGGTGCATATTCATTAGAACTATTGGCCGATAAACTTAAAAATGAATACAAAGCAGATGCTATTTATAGAAGCTATCTTGATAAATTATTAAATAATCCATTTTATTATGGGCAGATGTTAGTCAAGGGCAAGTTATATCCACACAAATATCCACCTATCATTACAAAATCTCTTTTTGATAAAGTTCAGGAAGTCAGAGCAAGTTTTAACAAAAAGAATCGTTACAAATATAAAGGAAGACCATATATCTATCGTGGTCTTATTCGTTGTGCAGAATGTGGTTTAGCAATAACTCCAGAAAAACATAAAGGGCATGTTTATTACCATTGCACTCAATATAATGGTAAACATGGTGCAAAATGGTTAAGAGAAGAAACATTAACAGAACAATTTATTAAAATATTCAAAAGACTACAAATGCCAAAGGAGATAGCAAAGCAGATTAAAGAAACGTTAAATGAGGTTCATAAACATAAAGTAGAGTTTCAAGAAAAACAGTTCAGTCTCTTAACTAATGAACACAAAGATTTAACTAAAATGATGGATAATCTTTACCTTGATAAACTCAAAGGGAGAATTACTGAGAGCGACTATGACAGATTTTACCAATCTTTAAGAGATCAAATGACCAATGTTGCTGTAAAACTTGAGCAATTACAAGAGGCTGAAGATAACTATTATCTTACTGCAAGACACTTGCTAGAGCTAACAGACAAGGCATATGATCTTTTTGTTGGTTCTGAAGTTGATGAAAAAAGGCAATTGGTTAAGTTTGTACTCTCGAACTTGAGGCTCGATGGTGAAAACCTCGTCTACGACGCACAAAAGCCATTTGATTTAATCCTAAATTCGGATGATTGTACAAGATGGCGTCCCTAATGGGATTCGAACCCATGTTTCCGCCGTGAAAGGGCGATGTCCTGGACCGGGCTAGACGATAGGGACGTATTAAATTTTTTGATAGAGCCTTATTAAAAGAAATTTATATTTAAATGAATAGTCCTTTAAGAAGCTGGCCCGCCAGGCATTTGTTTCACAAATGACTGGTGAGCCGCGTTGGAATCGAACCAACGACCCACAGCTTAAAAGGCTGTTGCTCTACCGACTGAGCTAGCGGCTCAAAAAAATTTATAAAAATATATGTCAAAGTTGTTTTGATAAGTTAAAATTTATAGTTATAGAGCTTTTTTGTCAAGAAAATAACTCATTTTAAGTTAAAATTAGCTTACTTATATAACAATAAATCAAAATTCCCAGAATATCCATCAAGGTTGCCAAGAAGGGGCCTGCTGAAAAAGCAGGATCTAAATTGAGTTTTTTGAGTAGTAATGGAATAAAGCTTCCAAAAAGCATTGAAACTAGAACTATTATAGCCAAAGAAAAGCTGATAACTAGACTATATGATAAGTTAAATAGTTCTCCTCCCTGAAGTAGATAAACTCTTGCAAATGCTACTGCTCCTAAAACTAAAGCTAAAACTAAAGATATAAGAAACTCTCTCTTGAAAAATTTCCATACGTTTGCATAATTAATCTCTCCTGTTGAAAGACCTTGAATTGTGACAGCAGATGTTTGGCTACTGGTATTACCTCCGGTACTGACTAACATTGTGAGGAAAATGTTTAGAAAGCAAAAATTGGCCAAAAAATCTTGATACGATTTTAATATAAGACTAGAAATAGAGCCGAATAATAATAGTGCTACTAAAATAAAACCTCGCTCAGAGCATAGTCTAATAAATGATGTTTCAAAATAAGGTTTTTTAATGGGAGCCATCGCAGAAATTTTATATACGTCCTCGCTAGCTTCCTCTTCTATAATATCAACTAAAGTTGTGGTGGGTATAACTCCCAAAAAATAGTCACCTTTACCTACTACTGGTACGGTTATTAAATTGTAATGGACCATTTTCTTTGCAATTTCTTCCTTGTCCTCATCTACATCTACAACAAGTTCATTGGTTCTCAAAATAGTTTTTAGCTCAGTTTTAGGGACTTTAAGGACTAAATCTTCAAGCATTATATAGCCAACCAACTTATTATCTCTATCTGTTATATAAATTTGCTGATGAAGGTCTCTGTTAGGTCTAATTCTCTGTAAAATCTGAATACTTTGCTCAACTGTAAAATGATCTTTTAGGCTAACTACGTAAGGGTCCATGATTCCTCCGGCAGAATCAGGACTAAACTTCATTAAGGTTATAACCTCTTCTCTATCTTTTTTGTGTAATAATTCAAAATATTTTCTAACCTCTTCATCAGAAAGATAATCAAAAAGATCTGTTATTTTTTCTATAGATACACCTTCTAGTAGAGCTGCCCTTTCTTTGTCTATTGAAAATGAGAGACTTAAGGCTTTCATGGAATTTGATAGGTAACTAAATACAGAAACTCTTAATTTATCGGGCAAATGGGTAAATAGTAGTTTAAAGTTTTCTTTGTTTATTGTGGAAAAAAAAAGAGCAATATCAGCCGGATGTATTTTTAATAGTTCATTCCATAACTCTGTTCCTAGGGCTGAATCTCTTTTAACTACGGTTTCAATATTTTGTTCAATTTGAGAAAAAATCTTTTGGGATATCATGGCATAAGCTCCTTATGACCTAATAACTTTATTAATAGTATAAACAATAATTTTTTGATTAAAAATACGTATAATTAAATAAAGTATTCAATAAACCCGTTTTATAATTCAATTATATTGTAATTTTCAAAAAATATTAAAACCTATTAAAAAAGTGTATAATTGAATTAATATCTATAAGCGAGGGAATCATGGAAAAATTACGATGAAATTGATAGAACCCAATTCGGTTTATAATTTTGAAGTAACTCAAGATGAAAATAAAACTCGTCTTGATACATTTATATCAAAAAAAATTGAATCTTATTCAAGATCAGCGCTTAAAAAAATTATTGAAAATAATTTGATTACGGTAAATGGTAGAGTTATAAATAAAGGGAGCTATGTTCTTAAAGAAAACGATAGGGTTGTTGTAACGTTTCCTGCAGAGCCTGAGCCGGTAGATTTAAAGAAATTAGATAAAGATTTAGGGGTAGAATTAATTTATGAACATAAAGATTTTTTGATAATAAATAAACCTGCAGGATTAATTGTACATAAAGCTAATAGTAGTGCTGAAAATCAAGTAACACTTGTTGATTGGTTATTGCATAAGTTTAAAGAAATAAAACAAGTTGGGGTTCCTGAAAGGCCGGGGATAGTTCATAGATTGGATATGTTAACTTCTGGGATAATGGTAATACCTAGAAATAATTATTCAATGATGAAGTTTAGCCAGATGTTTAAAGACAGATTAATAAAGAAAACTTATATGGCTTTTGTAGAAGGTCGACCTGAAAAAGCTGGGTCTATTGTTAATGCTATTGGTAGGCATCCTAGTGGGCATAAAATGGCCCATGTAAGTGTTAGCAATAAAAAGGCTACTGTTATTGCACCTAGAGAAGCTGTAACTAATTATGAAGTAATTAAATATTTTAAAGATTATAGTTTGGTAAAAGCAATGCCGTTAACTGGTAGAACTCATCAGATAAGAGTTCATTTTGCTGCTATTGGTCACCCTTTACTAGCTGATCTACTTTATGGAAAAAAATCTAATTTGATTTCTAGGCAGGCTTTGCATGCATATGAACTTGAATTTGATTATGAAGGGGAACATTTTAATTTTAAAGTTGATATGCCCAAAGACATGCTTTCATTGGTAAGATGATTAAATCTTTAGGCTTAATTTATGCATCGTGTCCCTCGACAAGCTTGGGACGAGCGCTCGTGGTGAGCTTGTCGAACCATACGAGCTAATAAAGTTATAAATAATATTTTGCGCTAATTGGGTCTATAGCTTCCAGCGAACTTCTAACTCGCCACCCAAGTTGCCTTGCTCATCTTTTACCCCTCTTAAACTAATATCATCAGTTAATGTATAATCAACTTCTAGTTTAGTATCTTCAGAAGAACTAAAATTCTTTTTAATATTAGCGTGTAATCTATCAGTTAAATCAATTTCCAGTGCTCCTTGAAAGCCCACCCCTTTATCATCTGTAAAAGTAGGTAAAATTCTGACATTCTTGAAAGGTTTAAGAAATTTGTGAATATATTTTTCTACCTTTGAGTAGGTGCTGGATGAGCCTAAAATTATATTTTTAATATTTTGTAATAACAGAGTAGGCATTACTAAATTAAGAGAAGCTTTTTCTGTACCAGCAATAAGAAGAGAGCCAATTTGTTCATCTGATAATACCGGCGAAGATTCAAAAATTATTTTAGGATCATTAACTGAGCCCATTATCTGCATTGTTATTGTAAAATTTTGGATTTTGTTTTTTGCTATTAGGTGAATAATTGGATCTTTAGAATCATTGATAAAATTAACTGAACCGCTAACAATATTAAGCGGTTTATATGGAAAAATAATCGATCCTCCAGTTAGCTCTATTTGACCAGATATTTCAGGATTTAAGATGGTTTTTGTTATATTTAGATTAAGATTTGCCTGACTTTCAAAAAAAGTAGTTTTTATTTTTATTGGGTTTTTGCTAACAATTGATAAATTAAGGTTTGCATCTATTGAAGATGTTTGATTAGATGGATTTAAAAAGAAAAATTCTTTATTAAAATCTTTAGAAAAAATATTATTTTTAATTTGGGAGTTATAGATAATTAAGTTGCCATCTATATCTAAATTTTTTTGTAACTTTTTTTGTAATAAAATTCGACCATTAATTCGTGCAAAGAAATCATTTTTCCAGTTAACAAAGCAGCTTTTAAGTATTAAAGGAAAATGTATAAAATCGGGTTCTAGCTTATTGTAAATATCGCCAAATAATAGAACTCCCTTTTTGCATTCAATAGAGCCTTTATTAAGATTTAATATTAAATCCTGAATGGTAAGACTTTTGTTATTAAAATCTATACCAATAGAGCTTTCAAATTCTTTAATAATATTTTGAATATTTATTAGCTTCAGGCTACCTTGAGATAAACTTATTTTTCCTGCAAAATTATCTTTAGATAAGTTTCCGTCAATTCTAATTAAACCTTCGCCACTTAAAAAGGGGTGAAAATCATCTACGAACCAGTTTTTAATATTTTGGTAATGAATTAAGCATGAAGTAGAATATGGTTTATTTTCTAGGTTAGTAATTATGGAGATACAATCTTTGCCATTTTCATCTTTAAGTAAGAAGTTATTTATGATAAATTGGGGCTTTAATTGACACTCTAAAGTTAATGTTTTGTTTGCAAAATTTCCATTTAACTTAAAAATATTATCAAGATAATTAATGTTTCCATGACAGGATATATTTTTTTCTAATTTACTGTTTTGAATTTTAAATTTGTAATTACCATTAATTTTAAAGTTCTTATTAAAATTAAGTTTTATGGAGAAATCTTTTGGGTTTATTGTCCAATCTTGATTTTCTATTGATAAGAGAGAATTATTATTTAAGTGTAGATTGCCTAAACCTGTATTTTCGTCCCAGCTATAGTTACCTAAAAACTTAAATTTTTTATATAATATATCTAGATTGCCCTTTGTGAGATTTCTTTTTTTATTAAATAAAATATTTAATTCATCAATTTTTAAACTTGGATATTCAGTGTTAAATAGATCTTTTATATTTAGATTACCTTGTAGGGAATTTTGCCAATTGTTTAAATCAAAATTTAATTGAGTTGTGCATTGTCCTTCATAGGGTAGATCGATTTGAGCAACTTTACTTATACATGACAAAGAAGAGCTGAGATCTATTTTTGTTGTACATTTATTATATATATCTGATATTATAGAAGTAGCTTTCATTTGACCATTAAGAGTACCAAACTTAAATTCAGATATATTATCCTGTAGTTTGCCTTGTAAAAAACAACGGTTATCAGATAGTTTTAATATGTTACAGTTACCTAATAAGTCATACTTTAAAATTGGATAGATTGAGTTAGATTCAAAAGTGGCTTGTAAAGATCCGGAAAGATTATTGAAATAGCTTTCACCATCTTTTTCTAAGTTTCCATTATTAAAGTAAATATTAGTTTTAAATGAATTTTCAACTAACCTGGAATGACTGTTCCAATTTAAATAACTTTTTAATTTTAAATTAGGTTCATAAAAAACTATAGATGCATTATTCATGTAAGCATTCTTAAGAACCATAGGAAAATCAGAATCAACAGCAAATAACTTTTTTATGTGGGGAAGAATTGCTAAATTATTATCTTTATAAATTGAATATCCTAAGAAATTGTTAATTTCTAAAGTCGAATAAAATTGTTTTCTAAAAATAAAATCTATCCAGGAACAACTAAATTTTATAGAATCACATTTCCAATTCCAGTTATTATTTTGTTTTTCTTTAATTATGACATTTGAAATTTGAATTGAAGGGAAAAACATATTTATATTGGCTATTTCAAAATCAACTTCACAATCATAAGATTGCTGCAAAAATGTTTGTAATTTTTCTTTAACAATATTTTTAAATCTATTTTGCTTTTGCAAAATAAATAGTGTTACAATAATGCCTAATAATAAAGCACAAATAAGTTTTTTGATTGTAGTAAATAAACGCATAAATTCTATACCTTTAATTCCCTATATTATAGAGTACTAGAGGAGCGTAAATTGGCAAACTTATACTTGATTTTCAAAAATTATTTTAATTATTATTAAGCGTGAATAAAATATAGGAAAATATGAGAATAAAAAATATAGTTATAATAGTTTTATTTATATATTCACAAATAATTTTTTGTAAAAATATAATCTTTGACTTAGGTAACGTATTAATAGACAGGCCATGCCCTGAGTCATTTGCCAAAATTGTCTGGAAAGTAGGTCCTGTAACAATATTAAAGTATATAGCAAAAAACGGAAATGTTTCTGTTCAAATGATGCATGACAAACTCTTTAGTTTTGCAAATCTAACTTTAAAAATAACAGATACTGTTGATCAATGGTATTCAGGACTGATTTTAACATCGCACATAGAAAAAACCTTAAAAGATCATATAGATGATTGTTATTACAAATATTTTTTTAAAAATAATCAGGAAAAAGAGCTTTTAAAAAATGCGATAGCCTTTTTTAACCCGCAAAATATAGCTGAAATAAGCGGAATAATTAAAGAAGGGCTTAAAGTTGTAAAAGAATGCAAAGAAAGAGGTAATATTATTTTTGTTCTTTCAGATTGGGATAAGGAGTCTTTTCCCTTTGTAGTAAAGAGACTTCCTGAGTTATTTGATCTTTTTGACAAAGAAAAAGTAGTAATTTCTGGGAATTTGGGCACCAAAAAACCAGAAAAAAAGATTTTCGATTATATGATTCAGCATTTTAAGCTAAATCCACCTGATTGTATCTTTATAGATGATACTGAAGCTAATGTTATTTCTGCACGAAATTGTGGCATGCAAGCGATACATCATAAAAAGGACCCTGAAAAATGGTGGCCATTTAATAATGCCTGGAAAAGAACCAGATCTGAACTTGTAAAAATGGGTGCTTTGGCTTAAAATAGCCTGAAATAGCTTATTTTTTAAACCATCAGTAAAATATTTTCAAATTGTTGTTTTTACTAAGAAATAGTGTTATATTAATAGTGTAATAGTTATATATAATATTTACTGATCTAGGAGGTTATGATGAACTTAAATAGATTAAAAATTTTATTAACAGTAGTTTTAATTACTTTTGGTTTTTCAGCTAATTGTTTTGATAAAGAACCATCTGCTATGAAAAAGCTGTATTGTAAAATAAAATATAGATCTCTTTCTGAAAGGGATTTGACTGAACAATTTTTGATAGCAGTAGTCAATGATGATATTAACAGGGTTAGTGATTTACTTTTATGTGGCGCAGATGTTAATTCAATATATATTGTCCCTGATCTTTCAAATGAAGAATTAAATCGATTAGGAATTGGGTTGGACTGGCGTGTATATAAGAATAGGTCAGCTCTTATGTTAGCCCAAAGTTTTCCAATGGTAGAATTTTTGATTAAAAAAGGTGCTAATGTAAATTATGAAGCTCCAATTCCAAACGATAGAGCATATCATCATTTTATGAATATGGCTAATGTGCGATTACATGATAAAAATGTATTTGATGTATTAATGTTTACTTCTGTTTTAAAGAGTAAGCCAGAAATGGCCATATGGATATTAAAAGCTGGTGGACAGCCAACCAAAGAGGCTATTGATAGGCTAGAAAGATTATCTGTAGATGGATCTTTATCTGAAAATGAACGTAGAACTGCACGTGCTATTTTAAGATATATTGAATTAACTAATCAAATAAAATTAGCAAGAAACAAAGCTCAAAGACAAAGAATAATACAAGAAGTGTCAGGACTACCAAGAGATTTAATAGGTTTAATGGGAGATTATATTGTTGGTGAAGATGAAGAAAAGAGAAATCAAGAGCCGGAATTAGTTGTTCATTTTCCTGAAGGTGTTTAATTTGGAGTCTGAAATGGTTAACAGATTAAAAATTTTATTATCAATTACTTTATTTACGCTAGTTTTTTCAATTATTTGTTCTCAAAAAGAGCTATCATTTAGGGAAAAATTGTATTGTAAACTTTTTATTTCACAACGAGAATTAAATCAAGCATTCTTGGCTGCTGTTTTTCAAAATGATTTAAAAAAAGTAAAATATTATATCGATTGTGGTGCAGATGTTAATGCTATAAATATTTATACTCCTGAAGAATGGGAAAAAGTGGCTGTTGGATTCTTACATGACTATCCAAATTATTCAGCCTTATTATTAGCTAGAAGTTTTCCTATGGTAGAATATTTACTTTCAAAAGGTGCAAATGTAAATTATATTGCTCGTTATATTTTTAATAATGAACCTCATCAAAAAAATATATTGGATACATTGATTCCTATATCCATAATAAATAATAAGCCAGAAATTGCTATATGGATATTAAAAGCTGGAGCTAAGCCAACTAAGGAAAATATTGAAGGATTAGAAAGATTTTCTAGAGATGGATTTGAAGATGAAAATCAACGCAGAACTGCAAAAGCTATTTTAAGATATATTAATATAACAAAAGAGGCAAAGCTGAAAAGAAACAAGGCCCAAAGACAAAGAATTATAGCTAAAGAATCAAATTTACCAAAGGATTTAGTCCATTTAATAGGAGGATACGATGTTGTGGGTGAAGATGAAGAGAAAATAAATCAAGAGCCAGAATTAGTTGTTCATATTTCTGAAGGTGTTTAAAATATAGAAAGCGCTAATTTATTTTTTCTGGAGTATTTGGTATTATAATTAGGGTTTAATCTTAATTGTTAATGCTTAAATACGAGGGGTAATAAAATGCGCTTAATTTCTGTGATAATGTTTTTGTTATTGTGCTTCAGCAGTTTTTTAAAATCATTTAATTTTGATCATAAATCTAAAAAAGTAGAGAGTCGGTTTAAAAAAGACCCTAAAAAAATTAATATTGTGAATTCTTCTGTTTGGTCTGCCTTTATATTAGGTGCTTCTTACAAGACTTTGCAGCAGATGCATGAAATGCGTTTGATTAGAGGTAATGAGTATAATATTATATTTAGGACTATATTTATTATTGTTGCAGCAAATATCATGCGTAAGTTGTATGCAATTTATAAGCAAAAAAATTATATTATGCAACGCAGTAAACGTGAGGTTCATTTTGAGGATGATACTCCTGTATATGTGAATCAGCTTGAACAATATGAAAATCCTCCTTCATATGAAGAAACTATTACACTTACAGTACCATCTGCACCTGAATTGGAGTTGTTAAAGTGTTAAAAAATATTTTCGTTTTAAATTTATTACATTTTTCATGTTTGTATTCAGCGCATCAAATGGATGATAATTTTGAGAAGACAAAATATGAAGAAATTTCTCAAGATGAAGAAAAAGTTGTTATAGAAAAAGATCCTGTTTTAGTACAAAAATTTGTAAAAAATGATTTTGAAAATTTTATATTTTTAACAAAAGTTTTAAATAGAAAAAATGTTTCTAGAGATATTAGAAATAAAATTTTACGTTTTTTATATTTGCCTTATCCTTCAAAATTAAACACAATTTATAGCTCTATATTTCATCCTAGAAATAGCTCCATGATATGTTCTTTGTTGCAATTTAATGAACAATTTTTAATTGTGGGATACGCGTCAGGACATATCATGATATGGGATATGAAAAAAAATAAGATGCATAAGTATTTTAAGGCTGAACGAGATGCTATTGTTGCTTTATTAAAAATGAAAAATAATATCTTTGTTTCATTTTCAAAGATGGAACGATCTCGTGGGGGTAATCATGAATATTTTCTAATTATTAAAGTTTGGAACATTAATTCAAATAGATGCTTGAGTACTTTTGAAGGTGGACCGTATGTTGGAACTATGAGTTATTTGAATTGGATGTCTATTGGGAGTTTGTTTAAATTATCTGATGAACTATTGGCAGTTTCTACTAGATTTGGAGATGGATGCGTTTTTTCAATTTATTCTGGTTTGCAAACACGCCATGAAGATGTGGGAAGAACGTTGCCAGTAGAACATATGCAAGAAATCGAAAGGATAGAAGGATCTCTTGAGCATCCAATAAGAAATTTTATATACATGGGAAATAATATAGTTTTTTTAATACATCCCTCTGGATTGTGTCAAAGAATAGTAGTATTTAATATTGATTCTAAGAAATATATCAAGCAACATTATACTCAAGGTAATAGTTACGTAGATTGTTTGATTAAAATTAATGATTTCATGTTTGCATCCCAGTTGAGTCAAGATGGAAATATTAGGGTTTGGGATATAAGAAAAGATGATTTCTTATTTGAAATTAACAAAAGTTATTATAGTTATGGAGTATTGAATAGACCCGATGGAGATCAAGTTAATAGATTAATTGGAATCAATAGTGATTTATTAGCTACATCACAAAAAAAAGGTGCGGGTGGTGTGGATAAAGTAGCGGTATATGGACCGAGTTTTGATGTTAAACCACCAGAACCGCAGCCTTTGCCAGAATGTTGCTGTGCAATTTTATAATAGATCTTTTGTGAAACCTAAAAATTTGTCTTGTTCCATTCACCCTAATTCATGGTTCGATACGTTTGCTTCGCAAACACTCACCACGAACGGGCTTCCAAAATTTAAGCGCTCGTTGGGGGTTTGGTAGTAGGCATATCCCAAGTGCTTAGGTATTCTACTAAAGGTTCAATGCCTGACTTTGAAAGTGCTGAAATTATTACATGTGGATTATATTTGTCTATTAAGTATTGAATATTTTCTAAATCAGGGATTTTATCTGCTTTATTGAATACATAGAGCATTTGTGAATGAACATCCAAATCTTCCAGAATTTCATGAACAACTTTAATTTGGGATTCCCAGTTTTTGTCAGAAATATCTACTACATGCAATAGTAGGTCAGCATTTTTCAATTCAAAAAGAGTTGATTTAAAAGCCTCAATTAAATTTGTTGGAAGTTGTTGTATAAAACCAACTGTGTCAGAAATAACTCCCTTTTTTTTATTATTTATATAAATTTCTCTAGTTGTTGTATCAAGAGTGGCAAACAGTTTATCTTCAGCTAAGACTGTGCTTTTAGTTAATATATTTAAAATTGTAGATTTGCCTGCATTTGTATAACCAATAATACATATTTGAGGGATATTTTGAGAAAGTCTCTTTTTTCTTTGAGTATCTCTAGTTTGTTGTAATTTTTCCAGTTTTTTATTTAATTTAAGAATTTGATCTTCAAGATGTCTTAAGGCTAACTCTTTTGCAGTTTCGCCTGCACCTGAAATTACACCTCTAGTACTTCGTTGTTGTTCTAAATGGATCCCTCTTCCTGCAACTCTGGATTTTTTGTGCTTTAACATTGCGATTTCAACTTGAAGTTTACCTTCTGATGTTATTGCTGCTTTTTCAAAAATTTCTAAAATGAGTTCTGTTCTGTCAAAAACAGGGCAATTAAGTAAATCAGTCAAATTTCTTTTTTGTCTAGAAGTTAAAGGTTCAGATATTACAACTTGCTCAATATTTTCTTTTTTACAAAATTCTAGTATTTGTTCAAGTTTTCCTTTTGTTATGAATGTAGAAGGATCAATTTCTCTGATTTTTATACTAACAAATTCAGGATTTTCTATGTTATTAGTTTTTGCAAGATTTTTAAATTCTTCAAAGTAAGAATTTATATCATTTGTTTCATTGTATGGAGCATCAACACCTATTAAGAGTGTTTTTGGATATAAATTTGTTTCTTGTGTTTGTCTTGCCATTTTTTTAGATCCTCACTTGTGTGCAATTTTATCCTCCAGTTTAATTATATATTAATTTTATAAATTAACACTTGAATTCTAAATCTAAAATATGAGATTATTGGTTTTAATCAATGTGTAGGGGTAAATAATATGAAAAAAATTTTTTTTGGTGCTTCTGTAATATTTTTGGGTTTAACCTTATTAAATTATTTTTCATTTTCTGATCAATTTGTAGATGAAAACGTTAAGTTGGAATTAGTTAGTCCAAATTTTAAAAATGGAGGACCAATACCATCAGAATTTACTTGTGACGGGGAAAATATCTCCCCTGCGTTACAATGGTCCGGATATAAAGGTTTATCGGCAGCTCCAGATTTGGGTCCAAAGGGTTCATATAGCATTATTGTGGATGATCCTGATGCTAAATCTGTAACCGGTAAAACCTGGGTTCATTGGGTAGTGTTAAACTTAAAAACTAAATATAATTTTTTTGTTGAAGGTTTAGATTTAACTCGCGTTCTTTCCAGAGGAGATGAAGTTATAAACAGTTTTGGAGTTTCTAATTATATGGGACCTTGTCCTCCAAAAGGGCAGGAGCATAAATATAGATTTACACTCTTTGCTATGGATATAGGTCTGGACGCTGATGTATCTATACAGCCTAGGATACTTGAGTTAATCAAGAGTTCTAGGACTCCTGATAGAGAGGCTTATAATGTTTTTTTAGATTTTGTAAAAGAACATAATCTTTCTGAAGAGGCTGCTAAAAACATATTAAATGAATTAATTGTGCAAGAACCTTTGAATGCAGATAATTTAACTTTAAATTCCGATTTTTTCAGAATATTTTTTAAAGATCATATTATGGCTCAAACTACTTTAATAGGAACATATAAAAGAAAATAATATAGTTTAGGGGAATTTTTGTGTTTAAAGTTTTAAGTAACTCTTTTGAAAATTTGGGTAATATTCCTAAAAAATATTGTTGTTTAGGGAAAGATATTTCTCCTGAGCTTTATTGGATGGGGTTGCCTGAAAATACTAAAAGTTTATTAATAGTCGTAGATGACCCTGATGCGAAAAAAGTTATCATGAAAACCTTTGTTCATTGGATAGTAATAAATATACCTATTGATATAAAAGGCTTTGTTGAAGGGCAGAACATATCTTTAATTAATGGAGCAAGGGAAATAACTAACGATTTTAAAAAAAGATCATATGGTGGACCTTGTCCTCCTGTAGGTAATGGTGAACATAGATATTATTTTACTGTATTTGCTTTAGATATACTTTTAGATTACAAAAATATTGATGCTGATTGGTTCAGGGATTCTTATAATCAAACATCTACATTTTGCCAACTTATGCAACCCCATATCCTGGGTCTATCCCAGATTATGGGAAAATATGAAAGGACATAGTAAAAACCTTTATTTTTGGTATAATATTTCAATATTGTATATCTTATAATAAAGAGTATTATGTTTGATTTTTTAACGAAAAAATTTTCTTCTATATTTTCCGGGTTAAGTGGAAAAAATTTAAATGAATCTAATATTTCAGAAGTTTTACAAAGGGTAAAAGAAGCTTTAATAGAAGCTGATGTTCCATATAGGTTAGTTAATAATTTTATTGATGAAGTAAAGACTGATGCTTTGGGCAAAAAAATTACCAAGTCTTTAAAAGCTGATCAGCAATTTATAAAAATAGTTCATGATAAATTATCTGAATTTATGGGTGGTCAAAGTAATATCAGCTTAAGTAGTTTTCAAATACCCTCAGTTATAATGGTTATGGGCCTACAAGGTTCAGGTAAAACAACAACTATTGCAAAATTTGCAAATTTGATTCTTGAAGCTGCCCGTAAAAGAGACAAAGAAAGAAATATATTGTTAGCCTCTGTTGATTTTTATAGACCGGCAGCTATAGAACAGTTAGAAATTCTTTCCAAGCAAATTGGGGCTAAATTTTATCGTTCCAATTACACGAATCCTATTAAGGCTGCTCAAGATATACATGATCAGTTTAAAAAAGGGCAGTATGATTATTTAATTCTTGATACTGCAGGTAGATTACATATAGATAATGACATGATGCAAGAGCTTAAAGAAATTAATTTAAAATTAATGCCTAAATATAAAATTATGGTGTTGGATTCAATGACTGGTCAAGAGTCTTTAAAAATAGCTAAAACTTTTGATGAACAAATAGGTTTTACCTTTGGTATACTAACCAAAATGGATAGTCAGACTCGTGGTGGAGCAGCATTGGCTTTTCGTTATGAACTAAAAAAGCCTATCGCTTTTATAGGTACGGGGGAAAAAATTGCAGATTTAGAGCAATTTTATCCTGATCGTATGGCTACTAGGATTTTGGGAATGGGAGATATTGTTAGTTTGGCTGAAAAAATTGAATCTGAAATAAAACTAGAAGATCAAAAAAAATTAGATAAATCATTTAATTCGACCAATTTTACTTTACAAGATTTTGCAGATCAAATGGATATGATGTCCAAATTGGGGCCTATTTCCAAGTTGGCCCAATACTTACCTGGAATGGGTTCTTTGCAGATTTCACCTGAAAAATTAAGTGAAGGTGAGAGGGAAATGAAGAAAATGAGGGCGATAATCTGTTCTATGACCTCAAAAGAAAGGTTTTATCCTCGTGTTTTGGATTCTTCTCGTAAGCAAAGAATAGCCAAAGGTTCAGGTTTGCAGGTTTCAGATGTGAACTTTATGCTAGAAAAATTTGAACAAAGTAAGCAATTTGCTAAACTTTTAAAGAAGGGGGGACTAAAGAATGTCTTCAAATAATGTTTTTTTAATGAAAGGTATTAAATGTCTGTAAAGATCAGATTGTCCAGAATAGGTAAAAAAAATTCTCCGGTATATAGAATTGTAGCTACTGATTCAAGGAAGAAAAGAGACGGCGCTTGTATTGAGAATTTAGGAACATACAATCCTATCAACCATAAATTTGAACAATTCCATACAGAACGTATTAGCTATTGGATATCTCAAGGTGCCGTAGTTTCTGATGCAGTTAAAAAATTGCAAAAGAATTATCAAAAACAAGCAGCGAAGTAATTTCTCTTATTATCTAGATGAACGTTTCAATCCTTACTCTATTTCCTAATCTTTATGAATCCTTTTTAAAGACCAGTCTAGTGTTTAGGGCGCATGAAAAAAACATTATAAATTCTGATTTAAAAAGTTTGTTTGATTTTTGTCTTCCTAAAGAGCGTGTTGACGGGCCAACATTTGGACCAGGTCCAGGTATGCTTATAAAACCTGAAGTAGTTGAAAAAGCTATAGAGTTTCAAGATAATAAACATGGAAAATCCTTTAAAATATTTTTTTCTCCTCAGGGTAAGAAATTAACCCAACCTTTGTTAAAGTCGCTTTTGCCTAAAATTTTACAAACTAATCATCTTTTACTTTTTGCTTCTAGATACGAAGGCATTGATGAAAGGGTAGAACAATATTATGCTGATGAAGTAATTTCTTTGGGTGATTTTATTCTAATGGGAGGCGATCTTCCGGCAATGTGCTTTTTGGAAAGTTTTTTACGTTTATTACCTTCAGTAATTGGCAAAACGGAATCTGTAGAACATGAATCTTTTTCGGGACCATTTTTTGATTATCCTGCTTATACAGAACCTGTTAATTGGAAATGTATGGAGGTTCCGGAAGTTATTCGTTCAGGTAATCATGGTTTAATTGAGAAGTTTCGAGAAGAAGCAGCAGTTAAAAAAACTGTAAAAAATAATTTTGAATGGATAAAGAATTATCCCTTAACTCATGATCAGAAAAAAATAATTACTAAGTTTATTCCTGGTCACTATTCTGTTCTAATGCACGGCGATATTTTATTGAAAGACAAAACAGTTGGAACAACCTCAGTTACTTCTTTGGATATACATGATGTGGCACGTTCTAGTCTTACCTATGGATTTAAAAACTATTTTATTGCAACCCCTTTATTTGATCAGCAGCAAATAGTTAATACATTAATAGATTTTTGGAAAAGTGATTATGGAAAAGATTATAATTCACATAGATTTCAGGCAATAAATTCTGTAATTTTGGTTAATAATCTTGATGAAGTAGTTGAAGAAATTGAAAAAAAAGAGGGTAAAAAACCTATATTAATAGTAACTTCTGCTAAAAAGCATGATTCTAAAAAATATATTACTTATTTTGATCAAGAAAAAGTTTGGGCCGAAGAAAGACCTGTTCTTATTATTTTTGGTACAGGTCATGGTTTGGCTCCCCATATTATTGAAAAATGTGACTTTATTTTGGGTCCAATTGGTGGATTTTCAGATTTTAATCACTTATCTGTTCGAGCTGCTTCCTCAATAGTATTTGATCGATGGTTGGGCATTAATCCTAAATATTAATATGATATATAATAAATACCTATTACTGTTATTTTTACTTTCAATACAAATTTTTAATTTATTTTGTATGAATAGAGGATGGAGAGAAACTAAACGATATAGCGCTCCTAGCGGTCAACCACAAAATCCCCCTTTTTATATGCCAGCGATAGATCGTATTATTGATCCTATATTTATCGCAATTATAGATCATGATTTAGAGACTTTACAGAAATTAATTAATGATAATAATATTGATAAAGCGTTCTGTGCATTTTCTACTCCTTTAATGTTGGCAATTGAGCATTATTCTGTAAATGGAAATACTCCAGAGCGTAAAGAAGGTTACAAAAAAATAATTGATTTTTTAATTGCTAAAGGAGCCAATGTAAACGCTATATCTTCTTATAATGGTATCACAGCCTTAATGTTAGCAGTATTTCATGATTTGACAGATATAGTGGAGTTATTGATTGCTAATAAAGCGGACCCCTATGTTTGGGATAGTAGAGGGTTTTGCTTATTATATTATTTTATTTATGACAGAAATGAGCGTAAATATACATTTGAGATATTAAAAATTATCTTAAAAGATGATATAAATTCAATAAATAAGCAGATAAAAAAAGAGATTTTAAAACATATTATCACTGATATTTCAGGTTTAGTGATGGATTATTTAGAATTAACTAAACATGAACTTATCACTTTATTCTGGGATAATTTGGAGTGTGAGATATATAAAGTATGAAAATTATACTATTAGTATAATTTTTTGTATTTGGAGATTAGAAATATAATTAGTAAAAAACAGATTTTTCTGTTAATATATAAAGAAAATATTAAAATTTTTTAAGGACAATTCATGAAAGCAAGAAATTTAACAAAAGAAACAATTAAATCATTGGGTATACCGGAAAAGAAGTTCCCTAAGTTTGGAGTTGGCGATACAATAATCGTTAATCAAAAAATTAAAGAAGGTGACAAAGAACGTTTGCAAGCTTTTCAAGGTGATGTAATTGCTATGAGAAAGCATGGAATTTCATCAACATTTATGATACGTAAAATGGGCGCTAATTCAGTTGCCGTAGAACGTATTTTCCCTTTATATTCACCTTTAATAGATTCAATTGAATTTGTTCGTAAAGGTAAAGTTCGTAGAGCAAAGCTTTATTATGTTCGTAATCGTTTAGGTAAATCGGCTCGTATTAAAGAGCGTGTTATGACAAGATTGCAAAAAGAAGCTTTGAAAGAAAATAACGATAAAGTTTCAGAATAATTGTGCTTTCGAAGAAGTTATTATTACTGCAACTTGTTATATTATTTTTTATAGGTTGTTCAAAAAAGCAAATCAAACAAGCAGAGAATGTAAATGCTTTTGATATTTCGCTTTTTCAAGCAAAACTTATAGATATACCTTTACTTTTGGCTATAGAACCGGTTTTATCTGAAATATCTGATAATTCATTTGTTTTTTACTCCAAGGATAATTTAAAAGATATAATTAACTTCTATGAAATAGAAATGGAGTTTTTAGGTTGGCGAGAAGTTGCTAAGTTTGAAAGCTTTGAACCATTACTAATGTTTGAAAAACCTAATAAACGTTCTGTTATATCAATAAGACCTGAAAAAGCTCGCAATAAAGTTGTTATATTTTGGTAAGTTTCTCAGTCTTTCTAATTTTTGCTTTTAGTTCATATTCTTTTTTTTCTAATTCTTTTTCTTTTTGTTTTAACTTACGCTTTTTGTCATTAAGAGCTTTTTCAAGATCATTAAGTTCCTGTTCCTTATCACTTAAGTCTTGCTCCCATTCTCTTAATTCACGCTCTTTTAAACGTAATTCAGCTCTGCTTCGTGAAGGCCTGCAACCTTCTACGTAAACAACTTCTCTTGGTCTTCTTGAAGATGCTGCAGAACCTATAATTGCGCCTGCTGCAAGTCCACCGATGGTACCGGCCGCAATTGCTCCACCACTGTCAGATGAAATCCTATTTGGAACCATTAAAGTTATTAATAACAATAAATTAGACTTTAGTTTATACACTTTACCCCTTATTTTACAAGAGACTATTTTCTCTTAAATTTTGCATTATTAAGCATTCTTATTATGCGTTTATTCTTTTTTTCTTTTGCAACTTCTATTGCTGTTTTTCCATCCATTCCTCTGTAATCTATTTCTGCTCCTTCTTTAAGAGCTAATTTTACTCGTTCTCTATCACCATTTTTAATACTTTGAATAAGTAGTTCATTTAAAGTATCATCACTATAAATTGATCCTACAAATCCTAAGCACATAAGTGAAAGTAATAATTTAATTTTCATATAAGTCTCCTTGTTTAAAAAATACTAATTATATAATTTAATGTACATATCACAAATAAGAAAAATCAAGAGTTTAATTTAAATTTTTTCAAGCTATTTTAGTATAATTTTTGATGCTATATTGTTAATTTTGCCGGCTCCAAGTAATAGGAGTAGATCGTTTTGTTGTACATCTAGATTAATCTTATCAATTATTTGCTCAAAATTTTCAGAGATTGGTAAATAAGTTACAGGATAATTAGGGGATATTTTCTTTATTTCTTTTACAAGTATTTGGCTTGTTATGTTCGCAATAGGCTGTTCACTTGCAGCATAAATATCAGTTATTATTAGATTATCTACTGGATTATCCAAAAAAGCTTGAATAAAGTTATACCAGAGTTTTTCTGTTCTTGTATATCTGTGAGGTTGAAAAACTACATGGAGCTTTTTTGTGGTATATTTTCTAGCGACAGCTAAAGTATTAATAATTTCATTTGGATGATGGCCATAATCATCAAAAACCTCAGCACCATTAAAGTGTCCATTAAAAGAGAATCTTCTTTCTATTCCCTTAAAATTTTTTAAAGCCTGTGCTATAACATCAAAAGATATTTCTAGATCTAAACATAAAGCTATTGCAGCTAAAGAATTTAATACATTATGTTTACCTGGCATATTAATATTTATTTTACCCAGATATTTATTATTTTTCCAAAGATCATAAGTTGAGTTTGTTGTATTAAGTTCAATGTTTTTTGCATAAACATCAGCTTCTTGTTCAATACCGTATTTAACAATTTTTACATGAGGAATGGGCAATATTGATCTAATATTTTCATCATCTACGCATAAAAAAGCTTTGCCATAAAATGGTAAATTATTAATAAACTGTATAAAAGTATTTTTTATATCATCTAGATCTTTATAAGTCTCAAGATGTTCTAGGTCTATATTAGTTACGACAGCAAAAGTAGAATTTAGATGTAATAATGATCTGTCACTTTCATCTGCTTCAGCAACTAAAAAGTCACCGGTTCCAAATTGGGCATTTGCAGAAATATTTTTTAAGTGGCCACCTATTATTACAGTTGGATCTAATTTAGCTTCTATTAAAATATGTGAAATCATAGATGTAGTAGTAGTTTTACCATGAGCTCCTGATATTGCGATACTGTATTTTGTTCTCATAAGCTCTGCTAACATTAAAGCTCTAGGAATTATTGGAATCCCTCTTTTTTGAGCTGTTATAATTTCAGGATTTGAAGGTTTTACGGCAGAAGAATAAACAACTATATCTATAGTTTGATCTTGGCATATGTGTGTGTTATGTCCATAGCTTATATTGCAACCAATTTTGATTAGGTCTTCTATACTTTTTTGTTTTAGATCAAGGTCACATCCGGAAATTTTATAACCTTGATATTTTAGAATTTTTGCAATTCCACTCATTCCAATTCCACCAATTCCTACAAAATGGATATGAGCTTTTTTTAAGTACATTTGAATTTCTGCCTTTAATAACTATTATTTTGATATTATATGTTCATAAAATATTATAATTATTAAAAGCTAGTAAAGCAAAATAAATGATCTAGTTTTTTAATCGCAGATTATAGATTCTGGTTTAGCTGATTTATATCCTGTATATTCTTCTATTATTCCTATAAGCTCTGGAAAAAGAGATGAGCTCTCTTTTATATCTTTTTCTCTTTGAGCTTTATAATTTCTTATATAATTTGCTATTTCTATATATTTTTGTTTCTTTTCAGAATCATCTGCATGCTTTGCATGTAGTTCAGCTTTTTCAAACGCATTCATAAAACGAGTTTTATTCAGAAGTAAATCCATTGCTGGATACATGATATTTATATCAGCGTTATTATCTAATAAAAGTTTTACAAGCTCTAGGTTTCCTCTAGATATTGCATAACTAAGTGGTGAAGTGTTATTATCCGAATCTTTTGCATTAACATCAGCACCATTTTCGATCAATAATTTAGCTGTGTTTAATTTATTAAACATAGCTGCATAAGTCAAAGGAGTATGGCCATTATTATCTCTATAATTAACATTGGCTCCTTCAGTAATAGCTTCTTGAGCTTCTTCAAAATTACCCCTTTTTGATGCATTTATAAGTTTTTCATTTAATCTATGCTTTTTTTGCGCATTTGCTCTGTCTTGTTTTATCGATGGCATTCTTGATTTGTGCGCACACTTGTTAACCTGTATTGAACAGAGTATGGATAGAAATATTAAAAAATTGATTTTATTTAAGTTCATATTAACCTCCACTTATTATAATATTATATGTAAATTATATACTATTTGTGATTAAAAAACAACAAAAATATTTTTAATTTTTTATAATATTTCTTTAAGTTTTTGAAGTTTTTCTCTTAATTCTAGCAATTTAGCTTTAAAAGCGCTATTTATAAGGTGATTTGATGGGATTTGATCTGTAAAGACAGTTTTTTTTGAAGGGATAATACCTTTAGTTTTTTGTATTTCTAATCTAGCGCCTTCTATAGTAAACTTTTTTTCATATAGAAGATTTTTGATTAAAGTGAATCTTTCAAGGTCTTGATTATCGTAAAACCTTTGTCCGCCTTGGGATCTATCTGATTTTGCACTAAATTCCTTTTCCCAAAAGCGAATTACAGAGCTTTTTACTTCTAAATGCTCTGCTAGTTGTCCTATGCGAAATTTCCTTTTTTCCATCTTCATTTTAAAGTTCCTATACAATATTTATATATATTTAATGTTTTATTTTTGGCAAGAAGTTTTTAAATATGTTATTCTATTATCTATTAATAAACATGTATTTTTTGTAATATTTAAGGATCTATTTTTATGAGTTTTAATTTAAAAAATTTTGTTTTACCCTTTACTTTAGCTTTGATATTTACGGTTACCTGGAAATATTTTTCTAACAAGCCTGAAAATGTTACTAATGATTCTAGTCTTAAAACAGGACAAAGTCGCGTAGCTCCAAAAATTCAAGAAGTTCACAGACCTTTAGATTTTGAAGTGGATTTTTGGGATACAGAAAAGCCATTAGAAAATAAATTAACTACAGTTGAAACTGATTTTGCTCGATATGATTTTTCTACTCATGGTGCTGCAATTGAAACAGCTGAATTTAAGCATTTTGTAAACAATAAACATTTATTTTTAAAAACTATCAATGCTAATCTCAAAGAAGATAGATGTTTATTAGTTGCTTTTGCAGAAAAAACCCCTTTTTATTATAATTTAGTTGATTTAAAGGACAATAACGAAGATTTTATTATTACTTATGAATCTAATTTTAGCGCTGGCTCAATATTAAAAAAATTTACTGTGTATAAACATATTAATAAAATAGATTTAGAAGTTTCCCTAAATCCTACTACAAAACTTGAAGAAGCAGAAAGACTCAGAATAATATTTCCGGCTCCATTTTTAGCAGATGTTAAAGATGATATTATTCAGGGTGTTTTTAATGAAAATGAAAAGATTGTTAAAAAAGAAGTAAAAGCTATTACAGGAAGATATTGGGAAATTCCTTCTTTTTTTGGACTTGAAAATCATTATTATGTTAATGCTATGATTGGTGACTTGAACAATTTTATTCAAAGAGCATATTATAAGCAATCTGATAAAGTTTTAGCAATGTTAGAAGGCCCAGCAATTCAGGATAAAATGAGTTGGAAATTGTCTTTTTATTTTGGACCAAAACAAGCAAATATAATGATGCCAGTTGATACTCGTTTAGAAAATACTCTTGATTATGGTTATTTTTCAATTTTAGCAAAACCTTTATTGGAATTTCTTAATTTGTTTTATCGCTACGTAGGTAGCTATGGATTAGCAATTATTTTATTAACTATATTTTTAAAATTGCTTTTATTACCATTTACCTTGAAAGGTGAACAAAGCATGAAAAAAAATATGGAATTCCAACGTAAGTTGCAATATCTTCAAACTAAACATAAGGACGATAAAGAAGCTTTAGCTGCTGCTCGAGCTGAATTGATTCAAAAGCAAGGGATTCCTGGCATGGGTGGCTGTTTACCTATATTGCTTCAAATACCTGTTTTCTTTTCTCTTAGCCGCGTTCTTGCTAATTCAATAGAGCTTTATCAAGCACCATTTTTATGGATACCGGATCTTTCTGCTGCTGATCCTTATTATATTTTATCAATATTAATAGCATTAAGTATGGTCCTTCATACTACTACCGTTTCAGATGTAAGAAAAGGTTTTTCATCTTATGCAATGGCATTAGTATTTGGTGTTTTTACTGCCAGACTTTCTTCTGGATTGGCATTATTTATTTTTGTTAGTTCAGCATTAACTGTTGTTCAGACTAAACTGTATTCTTGGTTTAAAAAGGCTTAAATGGAACAATTACCAAGTCTTAAACAACTTTTTAAATATTTGCAGCAGATGCCATATTTAGCATCTAAAAATTTATATAGAGTCGTTAATCATTTTTTGTTAATGGATGATGCCAAGATAGATCAATTTTGTGCAGCTATTCTTACAGCAAAACGCAATATATTAAAATGTAATAAATGTTTTATGTGGAAAGAAAAAAATGCTGAATGCGTTTTCTGTGATTCTGTCAAAAGGGATCATACAATAATATGTGTTGTGGAAACATGGCAAGAATTATTAGCTATAGAAAAAACGGGTGGCTATCCAGGAGTTTATCATGTTCTTGGTGGTTCAATTAGTCCTCTTGAAGGTGTTGGGCCTGAAGATTTAACTTTTGATGGTTTAATTAATAGGGTTAAGAGTGACACTAATATTAAAGAAATTATTCTTGCTATGAACCAAAATCCTGAAGGCGAAGCTACTTCTAGTTATATTTCACATAAACTAAATGGATTGCCTGTTACTATAACATGTTTAGCAAGAGGTGTTCAAGTTGGCTCTTCGCTTGAATTTGTTGATAGGGTTACTTTGTATAAAGCTTTATCTGAAAGAAGGCCGTTTTAGCTAATTCTTAAAATAAATATAGATACCTGTATCTAAAAAATAAATCCCCCGCGCTCGCTCATATAGAAATCAAATTAATTTGTCTTTCTCCGTTCGCCCTGAGCGACCTCTGAGTGAGCGTTTACGCGAATCGAAGAGGGAGTCGAATGGGTGGAAATAAATTTAGCTAATAATGTTATAATTGCAATGTTTAGATTTTTATATAAAATCCATTCGACTCAGTCTTCGACTCCTTACGTCGCTCAGACTTCGCTCAGGACGAACGGGATTGGAAAATGATTCTATAGCAATTATGTGATTTTACACAACAAAACATCATTGGTATATTGCGGACGAGCGCGGGGCAAAATAAATTAGAATTAAGATTGATCGAGTATTATTTGATTATAATACTTGTTTGGTCCAGCGCATTTTTTAAACCTCTAGCCAAATCAGATGCTTTTCCCTGTGCCCAAAAATGTAAAAATATTAGTCTAGGATTTTCTTGGATCATATGATTATGAATAGATACAATTTCAATATTTGCTTTTCTAAGAGTTTTTAAAACATCTTGTAATTCGCTTTCTAATACTGCAAAATCTCCGCAAACTACTGCATTATCATTTGTACCTCCAAAAGCTGCCCATGTATTTATGCCCATGCTTTTTCCTACCAAACATCCACATTCAGCTCGTGTAGTGCGACCTATAACAATTTTAAACATACCGTTCTTTGCTTGTCCTTTTACGCCAATTATTTTTTCAATTTCTGATCCATTTATTTTGTTTATCGTTGGTACATCTTTTTTAATTTTTTTAACATTTTTTGCTGAATCGAAAACTTTTTTTATATTTCTGGCTAATTCCTCTGTTTTACCTTCTGCACTAAAATGCATAAAATATATTTTTGGTTCATCATAATAAAAATGATTATGTAAAGCTGTTACTTGTATATTGCTTTCTAGAGCTGTGCTCATGGCTGTATTTATTTCATGTTCTAAAAGAACTGTGTCTCCCATTATCATAACTTCAATTCCAGGCTTTTTGCCTTTTTGAAATGCTACCCAAGTTGCTAGACCCATAAATGGATCTAAATCATATCCTTCTATTTTTAGTTTAATGTCTGTTCTTGGAAAATTTGCTCTTACTACCCCTTCTTCTGGATATTCATCTAGTTTAGTGTTTAATATTTTTTCAATTAATTTTTTGTTCAGAGAATTAGTTTTATTTGCTGGATTAGTAACTGTAAAGAATGTAAATGATAACAAAATAATAATATGGTTTTTCACAATTCTCCTTTTTTAAGTTAATATAATTTATATTTATATTATTTTAAAATCAAAAAAAATATGTTTAAAAATAGACGTCAAAATTTAGTTAATTTAATTATTTCAAAGTACCCTGAAGTAAAAAACGGTATAATATTAATTTTTGGTGGTTTTGAAAAATCAGGACAAAGATTCAGACAAGAAAGTTCATTTTTTTATTTTTCAGGAATAAACGAACCGGCAACTGTAGCTTTAGTTAAGTTAGATGGACAATCTGATTTATATATTCCAAATAGTTCTACACGAGCTAATTGGGTAGAATCAACAATTGATTTAGATAAAGCTAAAAAATTAGGTTTTGATAATTTACAAGAATTGGGCAGTCCCATTAGGGGCTATGAATTACATCCGTTTTTTACTGAGCAAGAGTATAAAAATTTAATTTCTACTATAGAGCAAACAATAAAATCTGGTGGTAAGATTTTTGCTTTGAATCCAAAAAATCAACATGAATATTTTGAACAAAGATTTATTCTAGATCGAATTAATCACTTTATTTCAGGTTTTTTAAACTCAGTGATAGATATTTCCCAATTAATTGCTCAATTAAGAAGAAAAAAAAGTAAAGAAGAGATAGAAAAATTATACAAAGCTGTGGGAGTCACAATTGATGGACAAGATGCAGCAATTTCTTTAATTGGCAAAGACAAATTCGAGTACGAGGTACAAGCTGGCATAGAATATACGTTTATTGCTTCAAATTCAGGAATTGCGTTTCCTAGTATAGTAGGCAGCGGCCCAAATTCTACAGTGTTGCATTATAATTCAAATTCTAGACAAATGAAGAATGGTGATTTAGTTGTTGTTGATATTGGTGCTGAGTTTGAACATTATTGTGGAGATATAACAAGAACATATCCTGTTTCTGGTAGATTTACTAAACGGCAAAGAGAGATCTATGATTTAGTTCTTGAATGTCAGCAATATATTGAAATGCTCGCAAAGCCCGGTATGTGGCTATCTAACAAAGATAGACCTGAAGAATCTCTAAATCATTTAGCCAGAGAGTTTTTTAAAGAACGGGGTTATGACCAATATTTTTTACATGGTCTGGGCCATTTTCTTGGTTTAGATGTTCATGATGTTGGCGATTATTCTGAACCCCTTCAAGTTGGGGATGTTATTACTATCGAACCCGGTCTTTATATTGCTCAAGAACAACTTGGCGTTCGCATAGAGGACAACTATTGGATAGTTGAAGATGGAGTTGTTTGTCTTAGCGAGCATTTGCCTAAAGATGCTGACGAGATTGAAAAGTTAGTTTTGCAAAAATAATTTTACTTTTTTCTCTTTTTATGAAACAGATATTGAAGTAAAAGTAATAAGGACCAGGAGATTAGGATGCCTAAAACTAGTGAGCTAAATAGGGCCAAATAAAAACTTTTATTTATTAAAAAACCAAGAGTTAAAAAACCTGCTGCAGTTGCTATGATGGCTGGAAGAACATAATAAAATCGAGCTTGGATAAGATCTACAGTGTAAGCGCCCGAGCTTGTTGATGCCATGAATGTAACATCAGATATTGGTGAAAGATTATTTCCTGCTAATGCACCTGCAAATATTGCTCCTAAGCATGGTAATAACATAATTAGATTTTCTGGGGTAATGGGGGTAATTTGTGTGTTGGTAAGAGTGATTAGCATGGGAAGAGCTATAGGAGTTATAATAGCTATTGTTCCCCAAGAGGATCCTATTGAAAGGGCGATAATAAATGAGCTTAAAAAAATCATTAAGGGCATTAGATTTATACTTATTGTTCCTAAAATAAGATTGGCAAGATAAGTGCCTGTATTCAGATCATATTTTAAGAAATCTCCAAATACCCATGCGCATAATATCATAATTGTTGACATGAACATCATTTGAATTCCGGATAAAATTAATTTTGGAATTTCGTTTAATTCTATTTTTCTTCTTACAATTGCAAATATTAAGCTTAGTATAAGTGAAAATAAACTTGCAAAACATAAAACTATGAATGATTTAGCGTGCTGGAAGGATTCTACAAATGAATGTTCACCGCCAAATACATGATATCCACCGGAGTATGGCATTCCTAATATAATTAAAATTATTAAACTACCTATTGGTAATATAAAATCAGATATAGAGCCTGATTGAGTAGCTGTTTGTAGATTATGTGAAATGTCTTCTTTTCCTCCGAAAAGATTACCATTTTCATGGGCAATTTTTTCATGGTGATACATTGGTCCAAAAGATATTTTTTTTCTAACTATGAACCATGTAGAAATTATCATTATTATTGGATATAAGATAAAGGGGATAGTTTTTAGATAAACAAAAAATGGATCAGCGTAAATTAAAGGTTTGTTGGCTAAATTTAAAGATATTCCTGCTGAGCTAAGTTGACCTATCAAAAAACCAATCCAGCTTGATATTGGTGCTAATACTACTATAGAAGATGTCGTGCCAATTAAGAATGCTAATTTAACTCTTGGTATTTTGAAAGTATCGGTTAAGTTTCGCATAACGTAACCAGTAGTTAATGAATTTAGATAGTCATCTATAAACAAGCTTGAAGAAAGCATTAAAGAGGCTGTTTCTGCAGATTTTTTGCTAGCAGATTTTTTTATTATTATGTTACCTATAGCTTGTGCTCCTCCTGTTCTTATTACTAGTGATATTATTGTTCCTACTACAAATAGCATTACTGAGAAATATATAGTGTCACTATCTAAAAAAACTTGGGAACTACGGAATAGAATCTGCTTTAATGCTGGAATTACTGAAAAATTAGAAGCAATAATTGCTGCTGATAATATACCTATCAAAAGAGAGGTGATAATTTTACGTGTAGTTAATGCTAAAATTAGGACCAAAGCTGTAGGTATTAAAGTTAACCATGTATTATATTCCATAAAAAGCCTTATTTTGTGTTTGACGATAATTCAATTTTAATTTAAAATCAATTATAACCCGTTCGAATAAAAAGTTAAGATTTTTGCAAAGGTAACATTTATATGGATATGAACAGAACTTTTTTCTTAAGAAAAGAAGATGCCAAGCCTCAATGGCAAGTGATTGATGCTGAAGGCCAAATTCTAGGAAGATTAGCGACAAAGTTGGCTACTATGCTACGCGGTAAAGATAAGGCAATTTACACTCCTCACACTAAATCTGGAGATTACATTGTTATTATTAATGCTGATAAGATTAAAATGACCAGTGATAAAATAGAGCATGTAGAATATGCTCATTATACTGGCTGGATAGGCGGATATAAGGTTAGAAAAGCAAAAGATGTTAATCCAGAAGAACTTATACACTTAGCTGTCAAAAGAATGTTACCTAAGAATAAATTAAGTGAGCAAATTTTAAGAAGGCTTAAGATATATAAAGGTTCTGAACACCCTCATATTGCTCAGGTTGAAACAACTAAGCAAGCTAGTAAAGCTTAGAGCACCCCGGTCATGGTGATGCTTCGACTTCGCTCAGCATGGCAGGCCTTGTTTTGCTTGCTTGGGCGCCGAAGTTTTAACGAAGGCGGCTCGAACCATAATTTTTAAATTATAAAAAACGCGAGTAAAACCGCGTTTTTTTGTTCCCAATCCCATAAATTTACAAATTGTTGATTATTTTGCATTTTACTTGGTATAATAATATCAAGTCGCTAACAATGAATTTAGAAATTATTTTCCCCCACCCGGTCACCCTGAGCGAAGCACGAAGTGCGAAGTCGAATGGGTTTTCTAAAGATTTGTAGCGGATTAGTATAAAGTTGAATATTTAATTTTGGAGGTGTCATGAAAAAGATTAATTTGTTATTGATCAATATTGTATTCTGTTACTCAGAACTTTCTTTGCTAGCTGGAGATCAGGAAAAGAAGCAAATAATGGAGAGCAATCTACCTAAGAATATTTATGCTTTAGTTAGAGGTTGGGGAGATGTTTGTGTTTGGAAATCTGGAAATCCTCCAGCTATGACAGTTGAAAATGTCGCGAATACTCGTGAACTTAATAAATTTTTAATGAATAAGGGTAATTTAGAGGTTAGAGATAAAGATGGAAATAGTTTGCTTATTATAGCATCACAGGTTTCTAATAAAGAAGATTTGGTAAAGTATCTGTTGAATTCAGGTGCAAATGTTAATGCTGTAAATAAAATGGGGAGAACTGCATTATGGAACGCTGTATATCATAGAAATCCTGAAACAGTTAGAGTATTGCTAGATTACGGTGCAAATATTGGTCAAGATTCATTAAATCATGCTGAGACTATGTTTGTCGGCCAAAAAAATAGAAGTGGGCGGGAATTCGAAGAACATAAGTTTAAAGGCTGGCAGAAGATTTTGAATTTATTACAGTATTATCCTGAATACTTAAAAAAAAGAAAACAAGGTGAATTACAAGAAATTTCATTTGATGATTATCTACTTGCCAGAAAGGTAGGAGAAGAACTTAAGCAGGGGCAATATTTGATTCCTGTTTTGGATGAAGAAGTAATGGAATATCTTGTAGGTCCTAAAAAAGCTCGAGATATAGTGGATTAGTTAGAAATTTAAAGAGAAGTATCATGAAAAGAATTATTTTGTTATTGATCACTATTGTACTTTGTTACTCAGAACTTTCTTTGCTAGCTTGTGAACAAGAAAAGAAGCAAGTAAAGGAAAGTAGGCTGCCTAAGAATATCTATAATCTAATTAGATCTTGGAAGTCTTTTCGCCCAGGTACTATTATCACCATTGAAGACGTGGCAAATATGCGAGAACTTGAAGAATTTTTAAGAAATAAAGACAATTTAGAAGCTAGAGATGAACATGGTAATAGTTTGCTTATTTTAGCATCACAAGTTTCCAACAGGGATAATTTGGTATATTATTTGTTGGGGTCAGGTGCAAATGTTAATTCTGTAAATAGAATGGGAGAAACTGCATTATGGAACGCTGTGTACCATAGAAATCCTGAAACGGTTAGGATATTGCTGGATTATGGTGCAAATATTGATAAAAAAACATTAAATCACGCAAAGACTATGTTTTTTGGCATAAAAAATAGAAGAGGAGAGGGGTTCGAACAGCATAAATTTAAAGGCCGGCAACAGATTTTGAACTTATTACAGTACTATCCTGACTATTTAGAAAAAGAAAAACAAGGTGAGTTACAGAATATTACGTTTGATGATTATGTGCTTGCCAGAAAGGTTGGAGAAGAACTTAAACGGGGGCAATATTTGCCAGATGTTCTGAATCAAGAAATCATAGAATATATTAGTGGGTCTAGAAAAGCTCCAATTAAACAGGGCTAAAATTAAAATTCTAGCCCATCAATAAATTTATTTTATAAATATTTTCTTTAAATCTTCAAAGCTTAAATATAGTAATAATAAAACAACTGAAATCCAGCAAATATAGTGAATAACTAAACGTATTTGATCTGGAATTGGCCTACGAATTATAGCTTCAATTGTAGTGAATAAGATTTGCCCACCATCCATTATAGGTAATGGTATTAGGTTTAGTAGGGCTAAATTGATGCTAATAAAGGCAAGTAAAATGAAGAATGATTTAGCGCCTTTTTTAGCACTCTCTATAGTCTGGGCTATTATTAGAATTGGGCCACCTACGCCTTTGGTAGTCGGCTTTTTAATTAAAGATTTTAGTGCTTGAAATATTTTTACAATTATTATGTTGGTAGCTTTGATGCCATCTTTTATGCTATCTAAAAACGATTCTGGTTCAGCTTCAGGGAAACTATTAGGATATTGAAAGCTTATATTTAAGAACCCTATTTCTTTGCCATCTTCGCTTCTAGAGCCAATTGTGTTAGTTAATGGGATTTTAGAGCCGGCTCTTTCTACTGTGATTGTTGCTTGTTGGTTAGCTAGATTTTTAAGAGCTTGGTTTAATTCTTCGATAGTTTTTATTTCTTGATTATTTATAGCTGTTATTTTGTCGTTTGGTTGTAGACCGAACTTTTCGCCTGCTGAATCTTTTTCTACAGATTTTACGATTGGATCGTAAGGGTAGAGGAGTGGGAGTTTGGGCATACCTGTCATAAATAGAGCGATCATGACGAAGTAAGCGAATACTGTATTGAATAGTATTCCTCCTAGCATGACTAGTAGTTTTTGATAGTAAGGTTTTGAGTTGAAGGAATATTCATCAGACCTTTTTGCTTCTTTTTGCTCGCCTTGAGCTACCTCTGCCATACCGGCTATTTCTACATATCCGCCTGCTGGTATTAAAGATAAGCTAAATTCAGTTTCTCCAATTTTTTTCTTAAGAATCTGTGGTCCCATCCCTATTGAAAAAGAAGGGGTTCTTATTTTAAAAATTTTACAAAATATAAAATGACCTAGTTCATGAAACCCTATTAGAAATCCGATTCCACAAATACCTATAAATAGAAAAAAAACTGTTTTTAATATATCCAAAATCATGTTTATTGCTCCCTTTACATAATATTAAACTTTGATTAAAATTAACATTAATTATCTTTTAAGTCTACAAGACTCAAGTTTTATGATATTTTTGCTAATTTTCGTTTTTTCATTAATTCCACTTGAAAAAATCATCAAAAAATATAAAATTAAAGATACAAGTCTTTTGGCTAATTTGTAAGTATTAAAAATTTTAGGATTTTAAAAGTATGCCTACGACAAATCAACTAGTCCGTTTTGGTAGAATAAAAAGCAGTGAAAAATCTAAGAGTCCAGCTCTAAAAGGAGCTCCACAAGCAAGAGGGGTATGTGTTAGGGTATTTACCACTACACCAAAAAAACCTAACTCAGCTTTACGTAAAGTGGCTCGTGTTAAGTTGGCTAATGGTAATGAGGTCACAGCCTATATTCCAGGAGAAGGTCATAATTTACAGGAACACTCTGTTGTATTAATTAGGGGTGGGAAAGTAAAAGACTTGCCAGGTGTAAAATATCATATCATTAGAGGAGCTTTAGATACAGCTGGTGTTGAAAAGAGAAGACAAGCGCGTTCTTTATATGGTACAAAGAGACCTAAATAAGCTAAAGGTAAGAAATGGCAAGACGTAAAAAAGTCGAATTTGTAAGAGAAATTGGGGTTGATGTTAATTATGGTTCTGAATTAGTTCAGAAGCTTATTAATGTTGTTATGGAGCGTGGCAAAAAAAATGTTGCTAGAGCTATCGTTTATGATGCAATGGATGTATTGTCCAAAAAAGTTGGTGGCGACAAGGATAAAACTTTGAAATTATTTCAAAGGGCTTTTGACCAAGTGATTCCTGCTGTAGAAGTTAGACCTAAAAGAGTTGGGGGGAGTGTTTATCAGATTCCTATGGAAGTTCGCCCTGTTAGGGCTAGGTCTTTGGCTTTAAGATGGCTGGTTAATGCAGCTGCTGAAAGACGTGACAAAACTATGGGTCTAAGATTGGGGTATGAAATATTAGAAGCTAGTGAAGGTCGTGGTAATGCGATCAAGAAAAAGTTAGATGTACATAAGATGGCAGAATCCAATCGTGCCTTCTCTCATTATGCATGGTAATTATTAAGAGTTAGGTTTAATTATGAGTAGTCATAGTCAGTTAGAAAAATCGAGAAATATAGGTATTGCCGCTCATATTGATGCAGGTAAAACAACTGTTACAGAGCGAATATTGTTTTTTACTGGAGCATCTCACAAAATTGGTGAAGTTCATGAGGGTGAAACCACTACAGATTGGATGGAGCAAGAAAAAGAACGCGGTATTACTATTACTGCAGCAGCTATTAGTTGCGCTTGGAAGAATTATAAAGTTAATATTATAGATACTCCTGGTCACGTTGATTTTACTATAGAAGTAGGTAGATCTTTGCGTGTTTTAGATGGAGTGATATCTGTTTTTTGCGGCGTAGCTGGTGTTCAGCCGCAGTCAGAAACTGTTTGGCGTCAAGCTAATCGCTATAAAGTTCCCAGAATAGCTTTTGTTAACAAATTGGATAGAATTGGAGCTGACTATTTTAGAGTAGTTAATGATATTAATACCCGACTAAAAGGAAACGCCTTGGTAATGCAAATACCTTTAGGTGAATCTGAAAATTTCTATGGAGTTATAGATCTTTTGACAAGAAAGATGGCAACTTGGGAAGATATAGAAAAAGGTGGCCAAGTAAAATGGCAAGATGCTCCTGAAGAATATAATGATCAAATTGAAAAATTGAGAACAGCCATAGTGGAAAGAGCATGTGACTTTGATGATGCTTTAGCTGAAAAATATTTGGCTGGTGAAGAAATTTCTATTGAAGAAGTTAAAGCTGCTTTGCGTAAGGGTGTTATAAAAAGAGAAGTGGTCCCAGCATTTTGTGGAACAGCATTTAAAAATAAGGGCGTTCAGCCATTATTGGATGCTGTTATAGACTATTTACCATCTCCTTTAGATGTGCCTCCGGTTGAAGGTATAAATCCGGATACTAATCAAACAGAGATTAGATCTTCTGATGATTCTCAACCTTTTAGCGCATTAGCTTTTAAGATAATGACAGATCCTTTTGTTGGGGCATTAACCTTTATTCGCGTTTATTCAGGTGAGCTTAAATCTGGTTCATATATAATTAATCCTAGAACAAAAAACAAAGAGCGTGTGAGTCGTTTGATTAGAATGCATGCTAATAAAAGAGAAGAAATTAATTCGGTTGGAGCTGGTGATATAGCTGCAATTGTTGGTTTAAAAGATGTTTTGACGGGAGATTCTCTTTGTCAAGAAGGAAGTTTGATTTTTCTTGAATCAATCGATATACCAGCCCCGGTTATTCAAATATCTGTAGAGCCTAAGACTAAGGGTGATTATGAAAAAATGACCATAGCTCTTAGAAAAATGATGCAAGAAGATCCCTCATTTAAATTTAGCTATAATCAAGAAACTAGCCAAACAGTTATTTCTGGTATGGGTGAATTGCATCTAGAAATCATTATAGATCGTTTGCGTAGAGAGCATAAAGTAGAATTGGTTCCTGGTAAATTGCAAGTTGCTTACAAGGAAACAATTAGAGCTACTGTTGAATCTGAAGGTAAATTCATTAAACAATCTGGTGGTCGTGGTCAATACGGACATGTTTGGATTAAGTTTGAACCTCTAGAAAGAGGAAAAGGTTTTGAGTTTGAAAATAAGGTAGTTGGTGGTACTGTTCCGAGGGAATATATACCAGCAGTTGAAAAAGGTTTGGAAGAAACAAAAAACACAGGTGTTATAGCTGGTTATCCTGTTGTTGATTTCAAAGCATCTTTATATGATGGTTCATATCATGATGTTGACTCTTCTGAAATTGCATTTAAAATTGCAGCGGCAATGGCATTTAAAAGTGGAATGCAAAAAGCTAGTCCTGTTCTTCTTGAGCCTATTATGAAGGTTGAAGTTGAAACACCAGAAGAGTATATGGGTGATGTTATCGGAGACTTGAATTCTCGTAGAGGCAGAATTTTGGGCATGGAGTCTAAGTATGGTACTCAGGTTATTACAGCTGAAGTTCCGTTGGAAACCATGGTTGGATATGTTACTGATTTGCGCTCTATGAGTAAAGGCCGAGCAACCTCATCAATGGATTTTGATAGTTATAGAGAAGTTCCTGAGCATGTTCAGGCAAATATAATAGGTAAGAAATAAAAGTTTAGTTTTTTGATTTATGATTCGTAGGAGAATTTAATATGTCACGCGTTTTTGAACGAAAAAAACCGCATCTTAACGTAGGAACAATTGGTCACGTTGATCATGGTAAGACAACATTGACAGCTGCCATAACAAAAACACAAGCATCTAAGGGCATGGCTGAGTTTAGAGCATATGATCAAATTGATAATGCGCCTGAAGAAAAAGAACGTGGTATTACTATAGCAACTTCGCATATCGAATATGAAACACCTAATCGTCACTATGCTCATATTGACTGTCCTGGTCATGCTGACTATGTAAAAAATATGATTACAGGTGCTGCGCAAATGGACGGAGCAATTTTGGTAGTATCAGCAGCTGATGGTGCTATGCCTCAAACTAGAGAGCATATTGTTTTGGCAAAGAACGTAGGTGTTCCCGCTTTAGTAGTATACTTAAATAAAGTGGACATGGTTGATGATCCAGAAATGATCGACATGGTTGAAGCTGAAATCAGAGAATTATTAAATAAATATGATTTCCCTGGAGATGATATACCATTTATTAAAGGATCAGCTTTGAAAGCTCTAGAAGGTGATCAAAGTGAAATTGGAGTTAAATCAATTGATAAATTGATGGAAGCATTGGATACTTATATTCCTGCTCCAAAAAGAGATATAGATAAACCATTTTTGATGCCTATAGAAGGTGTATTTACAATTTCTGGACGTGGTACTGTTGCAACAGGACGTATAGAAAGAGGTAAAGTTAAGATCGGCGATGAAATAGAAATAATTGGATTTGGTGCGAAGCTTAAGAGTACGGTAACCGGAGTTGAAATGTTCCGTAAAACTCTTAATGATGGTCAAGCCGGTGATAACGTAGGCTTGCTAATGCGTGGCGTGAAAAAAGAAGAAATTGAACGTGGAATGGTAGCTGCAGCTCCAGGTTCAATTACTCCTCATAAGAAATTTAAATGCCAAGTTTATATTTTAAGCAAAGATGAAGGCGGAAGACATAGCCCATTCTTTACTGGTTATAGACCGCAATTTTATTTTAGAACAACTGACGTTACAGGTATTACAACATTACCAGCTGGTAGAGAAATGGTTATGCCTGGCGATAACGTTGAATTGGTAGTTGATCTTATTTCTCCTATAGCAATGGAAAAAGATCTAAGATTTGCTATAAGAGAAGGTGGTAAGACTGTTGGGTCTGGTGTTGTTACAGAAATTATAGAATAGGTATAATTGATGAAAAAGCAGAAAATTCGTTTAACATTAAAATCTTATGATCATCAATTACTTGATAAGGCAGTGAAACAAATTGTTTTTACGGTAAAAAGAACAGGTTCACAATTAATTGGGCCCGTTCCATTGCCAAACAAAATGGCCTGTTTTACTGTTTTGCGTTCTCCTCACGTAGATAAAAAATCTAGAGAACAATTTGCATTGACTACTCATAGGAGAATACTGGATATAGTTGCGCCATCTGACCAAACAATGGATGCTTTAATGAAATTAAGCATCTCATCCGGTGTGGATGTTGAAATTAAATAGCATAAGGAAATAAGCAATGAAAACTGGTGTTTGGGGTAAGAAAATTGGAATGACGCAGGTCTTTGTCAATGAAAAAGTTGTTCCTGTTACGGTGATAGATACATCTAATTGGTTTATCACTCAAATTAAAAGTAAAGAATTGGATGGCTACAATGCCATTCAAATTGGTTGTGTTAAGCCAAAATATTCTTCAAAAACTTTTGAAAAAAGTTGGTTAACAGAGCTTTCAAAATATTTTTCTGCAATAAAAGAAGTCAAGACTTCTAGCATAGAAAATTTGGAAGTTGGTTCAATGGTTGATCCATCTAATGTTTTACAAGTGGGACAAACTGTTGATGCTATGGGATTGTCTAAAGGACGTGGCTTTCAGGGCGCTGTAAAAAGACATGGATTTAGAGGAGGTTCTGGAAGTCATGGTGACAAGACTGGAAGAAGAATAGGTTCTTTAAGTTTTATGAGATCTAGAGGTCGAGTTATCAAAGGTAAAAGATTGCCAGGTAATATGGGTATGGAATCTAAAACTATTAAAAATCTTGAGTTAATACAAATAATTCAAGAAAATAATGTTTTATTATTGAAAGGTTCGATACCTGGAAAAGCTGGATCTTTAGTTTTTATTAGCAAGCGTGGGTAATTTATGAAAGATAATAATTTAAACAGTAAAGAATTAAATTTTAAGTTAAATACCCTAATGCTTCAAGATTTTAAAGGTATTGAGCGTAGTGTAATTAGTTCTGTAGGATTTTCTACTTGGATACGCGCATTACTCCAAAATTGGCGACAAGGAACAGTAGCTTGCAAAGGTCGTTCTGATGTTTCCTATTCTAATAAAAAACCTTGGAAACAAAAAGGTACAGGTAGGGCTCGTGCTGGTTCTGCAAGATCTCCTTTATGGAGAGGAGGGGGTGTAATTTTTGGACCCCAAGCTAGAGTTCGTAAACTTAAGGTTAATAAAGAAGTTAAAAGGCGTGTTTTAAATAATATGTTTTTAGATCTTTTAGAAAATAAAAAAATATGTTATTTAGATTGGGATTTTGAAAAACCAAAGACGTCTGCTACAAGAAAAGTTCTTGAGAATTTAAAATTAGACTCACAAAAAATAGTTTTATTACTCAATCCAACTGATGTAGTTTCGTATGCAGCATTTTCAAACATATCAAATGTTAGACTTGTGTTTTTTGATCAGTTAAATGCTTTCGATTTAGCCTCAGGTAATACTTTGATGTTTTTGAAAAAAGATTTAGATATGTTTAAGGATACGGTGTCACAATGGATTTAACTATTTACGATATAATTCAAAAGCCTATTGTTTCAGAAAAAGCACAAGATATTAACATTGATTTGAATAGATTGGTTTTGAAAGTTCATCCCAAAGCAAATAAACCTTTAATTAAAGAAGCTATGGAAAAACTTTTTAATGTGAAAGTTGAAAAGATTAATATTTTAGTTCGTAAAGGTAAATTGCGTAGAGTTGGCAGAATGCAAGTGCAAGGTAGAACTGAAAAAAGAGCTATTGTTACCTTAAAAGAAGGTTATACAATTGATCTATTTGGTACTGGCAAAACAGAGACACAGGAAACTAAAATTAAGTCAGAAGAATAATTAACAAGAGGCAAGAATGGCTATAGTACTTAGAAAACCTAGAAGCGCTTCAACAAGATTTCAATCCTATTTAACTTCTGAAGATATTACTAAAACTACGCCCGAAAAGAAATTAGTTATTGGCTTGAAGAGACGTGGTGGAAGAAACGCTTATGGTAGAATAACAACAAGGCATCGAGGTGGCGGTGCACAAAAGAGGTACAGGATAGTTGATTTCAGGAGAAGTGAACGAGATGTTCCAGGAAGAATTATTGCTGTTGAATATGATCCTAATCGTAATGTAAGATTAGGATTGGTGCTTTATGCAAACGGTAATAAAAGATATATATTAATGCCTGAAAAATTATCAGTTGGATCACATATTTTTGCAGGCGAGGGTATAGAGCCTAAAGTTGGTAATTGCATGCCATTAAAGAATATACCTGCGGGTTTCTTTATACATAATGTGGAAGTTTTTCCTGGTCAAGGTGGCAAAATAGCCCGTGGAGCAGGATCTTCAATTCAGATTATGGGTAAAACCGAAACGCATGCTACTTTGAAATTGCCTTCTGGAGAAATTAGATTATTACCTCTAGATTGTTGGGCAACTGTTGGTGTGTTAGGAAATGCTGAATACAAAAATATTGTTTGGGGTAAGGCTGGAAGGACTAGGTACAAAGGTATTAGACCTACGGTTCGTGGCATGGCTATGAATCCAGTGGATCATCCACATGGTGGTGGTGAGGGTCGTTCGAAATCTGGATCCCATCCTATGACCCCTTGGGGTAAAGGTTGTAAAGGTACTAGAACTAGAAAAAGAAAAAATTCTCTAATTATAAGTAGAAGAAAGCCCTAAACATAGGCAATAATTAGTAGAAAAGTTAATTTAAATAGGTTATAATATAAGGTATGATAAATTATGAGTAGATCATCAAAGAAGGGTCCTTGGGTTGACGAATCGCTGATGAAAAAAGTTGAAAAGGCAAAATCTTCAACAAAAAAAGAGGCGATAAAAACTTGGTCCAGAAGAAGTATGGTAATACCTGATTTTGTAGGTCTTACGATAGGCGTTCATGATGGCAGAAAATTTGTTTCAGTTTATGTTACTGAAAATATGGTGGGCCATTACTTAGGTGAGTTCGCTCCTACTAGGACGTTTAGGCTTCATAGTGGTCAGAGAAAAGCTGGTGCGGCTGAATAGTTATTGTTTAATTAGTTATTTTAAGGATTTCGGGGTTTGAGTATGAATTTTACAGCTAAGGTTAAGTACTTGCGTTATTCACCGTATAAATTGAGACCAATAGTAGATGTGCTTAGAGGTAAAAATGTTGATTATGCTATTAATTGGCTTACAACATATAAAACTCAGCGAGCTTTACCTGTACAAAAAATTATTGAATCTGCTGCTGCTAATGCTAAATTTCAGCAATCTGATTTAGAGTTAAGTGATCTTTTTATTAAGGAAATATTAGTTGATCAAGGTCCTATGTATAAATATTTTAAGCCAGGAGCTATGGGCAGAGCTAATCCTTATAAAAAAAGATCTAGTCATATAAGCGTTGTTTTAGAAAGTAAGAAATAATATAGAGAGGATCAGTGTGGGTCAAAAGGTCAATCCTACAGGTTTTAGGTTGGGTGTTTATATAGATTGGAGTTCTAGTTGGTTTGCTAGAGATTCTTATGGTAAAAGTCTATTGCAAGATTTCCAGATAAGAAAATTATTAGAGAAAACTTTGGAAAAAGCAGAAGTTTCTAGCGTGAAGATTGAAAAAACTGGTGAATCTGTCCGTATAATTATTAATTCTGGTCGGCCAGGTATGGTAATAGGTAAAAAAGGACAGGAAATTGAAGGATTGCGTAAAGAGTTATCATCTTTATTGAATCTAAATAATATTGAAATTTCTGTACAAGAAATAAAGAAGCCAGAGCTTGATGCAAAGTTAGTAGCGGAGAGTATAGCTGATCAATTAGTAAGAAGAGCTAATTTTAAAAAGGCCATGAAAAAGGCGGCAGCTTCGGCTATAAAAAGTGGTGCAAGAGGTGTTAAAATCCGTTGCGCTGGACGACTTGGTGGAGCAGAAATCGCAAGAGATGAGTGGACCCGTATTGGTTCTATACCGTTACATACTTTAAGATCCGATATAGATTATGCACTTGCTGAAGCAAAAACTAAGATGGGTATTGTTGGTGTGAAAGTTTGGATTTGTAAAGGCGAGTATCAGCTTGCTAAAAAGCGTTCTTCATAATGAAAGTTAACTAACATGTTGATGCCAAAAAAAGTTAAATACAGAAAAGTTCAAAGAGGTACTATGAAAGGGCTTTCAAAAGGAGCTCGAGATTTGTATTTTGGAGAATTTGGTTTGCAAGCTGTTGAGCCTGCATGGGTTACTGCTCAGCAAATTGAAGCTGTGCGTGTGACGATATCTAGACAATTAAAAAAAGTTGGAAAACTTTTTGTAAGAGTTTTTCCAGATAAACCAGTTACTAAAAAGCCTGCCGAAACTCGTATGGGTAAGGGTAAGGGTAATCCAGAACTTTGGGTATCTGTGGTAAAGCGTGGAAGAATAGTATGTGAACTTGAAGGGCTGCCTGAAGAGGAAGCAAAGAGAATTTTAAAGCTTGCTACATATAAGTTACCAATGAAAACAAAAGTTATTAAAAAAATGGATAATAACAATGAATAAAGAAAAAATAGAATTAAGAAAATTGGATACAAAACAGCTTGAAGAAAAAGTTGTTGATTATAGACGTGAGTTATTTAGTTTAAAACTAGCTTCATCTACATCACATGTAAAAGATAGTTCTGGTTTTAAAAAGCTTAGAAAAAATCTAGCTAGAGCTTTGACTTATTTGCGTCAAAGTCGTGAAGTTGGCGTAAAGGATTAAAATGATAAATGAAACTAGTAAGGCAATTAAAAATATTTTAACTGGTGAAGTCGTTTCCGACAAAATGGATAAAACAGTGGTTGTCAAGATTGATAGAATTTTTGTACACCCTGTTTTTAAGAAAACTATTAAAAAAGTTAAAAAATATAAAGTTCATGATGAGGGTGAAGTTGCAAAAACAGGCGATTTGGTTGAATTTTATGAAGGAAGGCCTGTTTCTAAAACAAAGTATATGTATCTGCATCGTGTTGTTAAGACTAGTATTAACTAGTTAATTTATATATAAAGGTAACTTTATGATACAAAAACAAACTTACTTAGAGGTTGCTGATAATTCAGGAGCAAAACTTGTGCAATGTATTCACATCTCTGGTAGTACTCGTAAAAGATATGCTTATTTGGGTGATGTTATAAAATGTGCAGTAAAAGTAGCAACTCCTGGTGGTATTGTCAAAAAAGCAGAAGTTGTGGAAGCGGTTGTTGTGAGAACAACTAAAGAATATTCCAGAGAAGATGGCAGTTACATTAGATTTGGTGAAAATGCTTGTGTAATAATTAAAGATGGCGAACCTGTAGCATCTCGTATTTTTGGTCCTATTGCTAGAGAGCTGAGATCAAAAGGGCATACAAAGATTATATCATTAGCTCCTGAGGTTTTATAAGAGGTACAGATGAGAGTTAAAAAAAATGATACTGTTTTAGTTTTAAGCGGTAAAGATAAGGGAAAACAGGGAGTTGTTATTGAGTTTTCTGAAAAAAAAGGTAAAATAAAAATTGGTGGTATCGCGCAAGTAACTAAGCATTTGAAAGCAAGGAAACAAGGGCAAAATTCTGCTATCATTAAAACTGAAAGTTTTATAGATATTTCTAAAGTTATGTTAATGTGCGCAGCTTGTAAGCAACCTACAAGAATTGGTTCTGGGCAAGTTGATAGTGCCAAGGTTAGGGTATGCAAACGTTGTAACGAAACTGTTAAGTAGGACAACAATGTCAAAATCACGATTAAATGAAATTTATGAAACTGAGATTAGGCCACAACTTTTAAAAGAGCTGAATCTAAGTAATATTATGGAAGTTCCAAAGATTGAAAAAATTGTGCTTAACGTAGGTGTTAAAGATGCTGTTGATGATAGTAAGGCTATACAATTAGTTGTTGATGGAATTACTAAAATTACAGGTCAAAAAGCTGTAAAAACTAAAGCTAAAAAATCTATAGCTAATTTTAAAATTAGAGAGGGAATGGATATAGGTGTAAAAGTTACTTTACGTAAAGATAGAATGTATGAGTTTTTGGATAGATTTATAAATTTAGCTTTGCCTACAGTAAGAGATTTTAATGGAGTAAAGACTAGCTTAGATGGTCAAGGTAACTATAGTGTTGGTATTAAGGAATGGTCCATATTTCCTGAAATAGATTTCAATACGTTTGAAAAAATATATGGACTTAATATAACTATTCATACTTCTACTAAATCAGATAAATATGCATATGAATTGTTAAAAAAATTTAAGATGCCATTTCGTAAAAGTTCAAAATAATATAGAGGAAAATGATTTATGGCAAGAAAAGCCTTAATAGAAAAATCTAATAAAATACCTAAGTTTGCAGTAAGACATAGAAATAGATGTAAGCTATGTGGAAGACCTAGGGGTTATATTGGTGAATTTATGTTATGCCGTCTTTGTTTTAGGAAGTTTGCTTTACAAGGCTTGCTGCCTGGTGTTAAGAAAATTAGTTGGTAATAAGGAAATTAAGAAATGTCTATAGATACAATAGGTGACTTTTTGACCATCATTAGAAATGGAATAATGTCTTCTAAGCGTTTTGTTATTGCTCCGCATTCAAAAATTAAGTTTGAAATTGCTAAGATATTAAAGGATGAGGGATTCATTAAAGATGTTATTGTTGAAGATCAAGATTCTGTAAAAAAGCAGATCAAAATCTTTCTTAAATACGTTGAGGGCGAATCTGTTATTCATGAAATTAAGAGAATAAGCAAGCCTGGAAGAAGATCTTATGCTAGTGTAAATAAGTTTAAGCCTGTTATTGGCGGCTTAGGAATTTCGATAATAACAACTAGTAAAGGTTTAGTAACAAATAAACAGGCTAAAGATTTATTTGTGGGTGGTGAAATTATTTGCACTGTTTGGTAAGGATTATTATATGTCAAAGATTGGAAGAAAGCCTATAGCTGTAGATAATGCTAAAGTTGAAGTAAAAGGACAGCAGGTTCATTATAAGGGCAAATTTTCCTCTGGTGTTCATGAGTTGCCTAGTTTTATGAAAGTAGATTTTGATGGTCAAGCAATAAAATTAACTTTAGCTGAATCAAATAATGCTAACAATAAGTTTTGGGGTTTGCATAGAGCTTTACTTGCTAACAAAATTAAAGGATCTAACGAATTATTTGAAAAGAAGGTTCAAATAGTTGGATTAGGTTATAAAGCTGAATTATTGGGAAAAACTAAGGTTAAATTTTCGTTAGGATTCAGCCACAAAATAGAGCAGTTGTTACCTGAAGTTGTTACTTTGGAAATAGATAAAACTGGTCAGCTTTTGACTTTTAAATCAAGTGACAAAGAAGTGCTTGGCCAAGTTTGTGCTACGGTTAGATCTTTGCGTCCACCTGAGCCTTACAAAGGAACCGGTATTAAATTATCAACTGAAGTTATAAGACGCAAAGCTGGTAAAACAAAAGCTGCAGTTTAATAAATGAATATTATTTTGATTAGGATGACAACATGTCTTTAATTAGAAAAAATCAAAAACGTACACAAAGACGTTTACTAAGAAATAAGAAGCGGCTAAAATCTTCTTCTTTAAATAGAGTTTCTGCTTTTAAAAGTTTAAAATATTTTTATGGTCAATTAATTGATGATAACGCAGGTTCAACGCTTGTTAGCTGTTCTTCTCTAGAATTAAAAAATTTAAAAGGCGATAAAAAAGAACAGGCAAAAGCAGTAGGTATAGAATTGGCTAAAAGAGCTATCCAAAAAGGTATATCTCAAGCAAAATTTGATCGTGGAGCATTTATTTATCATGGTAGAATAAAATCTTTTGCTGAAGGCTTAAGAGAAGGTGGCTTGAAGATTTAATTAGGATAAAAATTTATGGAAAACAGTTTAATAGACGTTGTTGTTAGCGTAAGAAGGGTTACTAAGGTAACCAAAGGCGGAAAAAGATTTGCATTTTCTGCTTTTGTAGTTTCCGGTGATAAAAATGGGAATGTGGGCTTTGCTTTAGGTAAAAGTCGTGAGGTTTCAATAGCTATAGCAAAGGCTACAGCAAGAGCGAGAAAAAATATGGTTGAAATCCCATTGCGTGGTTCAACAATAGCATATCCAGTTCAAGGCAAGCATGGTTCTAGCAGAGTTACTATACGTTCTGCTTATAAAGGAACAGGGGTTATAGCTGGTGGTGCAAGTAGAGCTATTATGGAAGCGTTAGGGATTAAAGATGTTTTGGCTAAAACGTTAGGTTCAAGAAATCAGCAAAATGTTGCCAAAGCTACTCTGAACGCATTATCAAAATTACGTTCTGCATCACACATGGCAAGGTTAAGAGGTAAAACAGTAGAACAATTAATAAAAGGATCCCATGTTTCAGCTGAATAATTTAACTCCATTAGTTAAGAAACGCAAAAGAGTTGGTCGCGGTGGCAGCAGAGGTGGTACATCAGGAAAAGGTTATAAAGGACAAAAACAACGTTCTGGTGGTTATGTTGCTCGTGGATTTGAGGGTGGGCAAATGCCGCTTTCTCGTCGCTTGCCAAAGCGTGGTTTTAATAATACTAGATTTAAGACTGAATATAGTATTGTTAGCCTAGAAACTCTTGAAAAGTTTTTTAACGAAAATGACATTGTTGATAAAATACAGTTAATTGAAAAAGGTGTTATTAAAAAAAATCATCCTCTTAAAATTTTAGGTGGATCTAAGTTAAATAAAAAGTTAAATATAACAGCAGATGCATTTAGTGCTTCTGCTATTGATGCAATAAATAGTGTTGGTGGTAAGGTGCAGTTTACAAAGGAGATGTGAAGCTGTGATTTTTTTAAAAAGCTTTAAAAACATTTTTCTTATTCCTGAATTAAGAAAAAAGATATTATTTACATTGGGTGTACTAATAATTGACAGATTAGGAACGTTTATACCTATAGCGGGTGTTAACGTAACTTTATTGGGTCAATATATGAGTCAAGCTTCTAATTTGGGTATGTTTTTTAGCTATTTAGATACATTGTCTGGTTCAGCAATAGCAAAATGTACCTTATTTGCTCTAGGTATCGCTCCATATATAACAGCTTCTATTATGATGCAGCTCTTGGGAATGTCTATTCCTTTTTTTGAGCAGCTTCTTAAGGAAGGTGATTATGGAAGAAAGCAATTTAATCAATATACTCGTTATTTGGCTTTGGCGCTAAGTGTTTTCTATAGTATTTCTTATGCAACATTTCTTGAGAGTCAAGGTTTAGTTATTAATCCAGGTTGGGGATTTAGATTTTTATTTATTATTTCTTTAACATCTGGGGCAATGTTTGTTATGTGGCTTGGTGATCAGATTTCCATGTATGGTATTGGTAATGGATCTTCAATGATCATTTTTGCTGGTATAGTTTCAAGATTTCCTGATTATGTTGCTAGGACTATTAAGTATATAGAACTTGGAAATATTAATGTTTTGTTGGCTATAGCGATACTTTTAATATTTATTGCAATAATTGCATGTATAGTATTTCTGGAAAAAGGAGAAAGAAAAATACCGGTGCAATATGCAAGGCGTATTGTAGGTAATAAGATATACGGTGGCCAAAATACGTATATTCCATTTAAAATTAACACAGCTGGAGTCATGCCTGTAATTTTTGCAAATTCAGTTTTGCAGTTACCTATGTTTTTAATCAATATGCTATCTGCAAGGTTTCCTACGATTCAAGCTTTTTCAGCTTGGTTTGCTGTGGGCGGTGCTCTTTTTAATACCTTTGAATTTTTATTAATTATATTTTTCACTTTTTTCTATACAGCCTTGATTTTTAATCCAGATGAATTAGCCGAAAATATGAAGAAAAGTGGTGGTTTTATTCCTGGTATTAGACCTGGAAAGAAAACGGCCCAATTTTTTGATTATATTTTAACTAGAATAGGATTGGTTGGTGCAATCTATTTGGCATTTTTGGCTATTTTTCCTAACATTCTAACATCGGTTACTAGATTGCCTTTCTATATCGGTGGAACTTCTTTATTGATTGCTGTAGGTGTAGCATTAGAATTTTCTTCCCAAGCTGAGTCATATTTAATTGAACATAGATATGAGGGATTTTTATCTACGGGCAAAATTAAAGGAGGATCGCGTTGAGCAAGAAAAATGATATAATCATATTTCTTGGACCTCCGGGAGCAGGAAAGGGGTCAATATCTAAGCTTTGTTTGGATAGGTTCGATTGGATTCAATTATCTACTGGAGCTTTATGTAGAGAACATATATCCAAAAAAACTGATATAGGTAAAAAAATAGATTTTACTATAAAATCTGGTAAACTTATACCAGACGATCTTATTGATAGTATTGTTGAAGAATGGCTAATTGATAATTCTGGTTTGGGCAGAACTATAATTCTAGATGGTTATCCAAGAACTTTAGCCCAGGCTAAGTTTATTGTAAAATTGTTGGATACTAAGTTGCGTTCTTATCAGTTAAAGATAATTAATTTAATTATTTCTCCTGATGTTGTTGCTTCTAGATTGGCTAATAGGATTGTTTGTAGGAATAATAATTGTCAAGCAGTTTATTCTATATCTGACTCTGCCCATACTCCACAAAATTCAGATAAATGTGATTTTTGTGGTGATATTTTAATTAAAAGAAGTGATGATGATGCGCTAGCTGTAAAACAGAGATTGTTGGTTTATTGCCAACATGAAAAAGAATTGTTTGATTTCTTTTCTAAAAATTATGAAATTTTAGAGTTGAATACAGAGAGGCCGTTTGATCAAGTTTTTTCTGATTTTAGAAAGCTTGTGAATATTTGATTATGATAACAATTAAAAATAAATCTTCTATTGAAAAAATGGAAGTTGCAGGAAAATTATTATCGCAAATAATGTATCAGGTTGCTGAAATCATAGTTCCTGATGTATCAACTTTAGATATAGACTTATGGATTGAGAATAAATTAAAAGAAAATGGTCTAATATCTAAGGCTAAAGGATATAGAGGATATCCATGTTCTACATGTATATCGGTTAATGATGAAGTGGTCCATGGTATTCCTAAAAAGAATAAAATTTTGAAATCTGGAGATTTAGTTAAAGTGGATGTATGTGCTTCATGGAAAGGTTATTGTGCTGATATGGCAAGATGTTTTTTTGTAAATCAAAAGTGTTCTGGCCAGGAAGAGAAATTTGTTTCAGTTGCTAAATCAGCATTAAATGCTGGTATTGAAAAAGCTTATCCTGGAAACAGACTTTCTGATATATCTTCTGCTATACAGCTTGAAGTTGAAAATAATGGTTATGGGATAGTTAGAGATTTTGCTGGTCATGGCATAGGAAAAAATATGCATGAGGACCCAGAGATTTTAAATTATGGAGAGCCTGGTAAAGGGCCGATATTGAGATCAGGTATGACTTTTGCTATTGAACCAATGATAACCCTCGGTGATTATAATGTTTATATCGCTGATGATGGTTGGACCGTTAAAACAAGAGATAAAAGTTTAGCTGCTCATGTTGAAGATACTATTCTTATTACGGATAATGGTCCAAGGATTTTAACACGATTAAATGATAGCAGGAAATAAGATGAAAAAAGAAGAAGTAATACAAGTTGAAGGTCTCGTTAAAGAAACTTTGCCTAATGCTATGTTTCGTGTGGAGATTGAGGGGGGGCATGTTATATTAGGTCATGTATCTGGTAAAATGAGAATGAACTATATTAGATTATTACCTGGCGATAGGGTAACACTTGAATTGTCTCCGTATGATCTAACTCGCGGTAGAATTGTAAGGCGCATAAAAGGTTAAATTTTAAGGATAAACAATAATGAAGGTAAGAACTTCAGTAAAACCTATGTGTGATAGTTGTCGTATAATCAAACGGCAAGGTATTGTTTTTATAATATGTAAAAAAAATGCTAGACACAAGCAACGACAAGGATAAAGGAATAAAATTTTAGGATTTAGAGGAATATATGGCTAGAATATCTGGTGTGAATTTACCTGAAAATAAAAGAATAGAATATGCACTCCCATATGTATTTGGGCTTGGACTTAAGAATTCAAGAGACATTTTATTAAAATTAAAAATTAATTTTGATACTAGAGTTAAAAATTTAACCAATGATGAAGTTGCGGCTATTCAGCAAGAAGTTAACAATAATTATTTAACTGAAGGTGACTTGCGTAAAGAGATTACCTTGAATATTAAAAGATTACAGGAAATAGGTAGCTATCGTGGGTTAAGACATAAAAAGGGATTGCCTGTTAGGGGTCAAAGAACTAAAACCAACGCAAGAACTAGAAAAGGTCCTCGTAAGGCCGGTGGAGCTATAGCCTTGAAGAAAAAGGTGACTAAAAAATAATAAGTTAGTTGATTATTGTATTTTTATAATTGAAAGAATAACAGATAAATGGCATATAAAAAGAAAACTAAAAAAGTTAAACGCCAGGTTGAAACCGCTATTGCGCATGTTAAGTCAACGTTTAACAATACAATGGTATCTATCACTACCGAAAGCGGAGATGTTTTGTTGGCATGTAGCGCTGGTAGATTGGGATTTAAAGGTTCCAGAAAAGGAACGCCTTTTGCAGCATCACAAGTAGGTAATACTTTAGCAAAAGATATGTCGATCATGGGTATTAAAAATGTTGAAGTAAATATGCAAGGTCCAGGAAGCGGTCGAGATTCAGTAGTTCGTTCGCTACAAGCTTCTGGCTTTAATGTAACAGTACTTCGTGATGTTACCCCATTGCCACATAATGGTTGTCGTGCTCCTAAGAAACGTAGGGTTTAAGGATTAAAATGAAAAGAGAAAACACGGAAAATCAAGGACAGAAAGCAGTTTCAAAGCGACCTGCCAAGAAAAAATCTCAATACGGTACACAACTTTTTGAAAAACAGAAAGTCAAAGAAATGTACGGTGTTTCTGAAAGACAATTTAGTCGTTTTTTTCAAAAAGCATCTAAGGCTTCTGGTGGTGCCGGTGAAAACTTGCTTAGTTTGCTTGAAAGACGCTTAGATAATGTTATTTATAGATTAAAGCTTTCTGTTTCAAGAATACAAGCAAGACAAATTGTAGTTCATGGTCATGTACTTGTAAATGGTAAAAAAGTTTATTCTCCTGCCTATTTAGTTTCAATAGAAGATCAAGTTTCGCTTGATCCTAAAGTTACAAATAAGGAGAATTTTTTAAAGCAAGTAATAGATAAAAGGCTTAATATAGGAATTAAAGTTCCAGATTGGTTAGAGCTTGATAAAAGTGAGCGAAGAGGAAAAATTTTAAGAAATCCTGTACGTTCCGATATACAAGCACCTATAGAAGAACACTTAATTGTTGAGTTATATTCCAAGTAGTATGGGGCCTTTTGCTGCTTAAATATTATAGTTTTAGGTCGGGAGATTAAATGAGTACCAAATTAAAGTATAAACCATTAACTATTCCACAAGTAAAGTGGAGTAAGAAGACATTTAATAATACATTTGGAGAAGTAGTTGCACAGCCATTGGAATCCGGATTTGGTATAACATTTGGAAATGCATTAAGACGAGTATTGCTGGGTGCTGTCGAAGGTTCGGCTGTGACATCAGTGATTGTCAAGGGTGTTAATAATGAATTTTCATCTTTGCCTGGTGTTGTTGAAGATATTATGCAAATCTTATTAAACATCAAAGAAATTGTTATCAAAAATAAAGAAGGCAATCCGGGCAAGATGCATTTAAATGTTAAGGGTGAAGGTGTTGCTAGAGTTGCTGATATAAAAGCAGATGCGCATTTAGAACTTGTAAATCAAGAACATGTTATTGCTCATTTAGCAACTAATGGCGAAATTGATATAGAATTTTTTGTTGAATCTGGAAGAGGTTATCAACCAGCTCAATGGCCAATCGGTAAATCTTTACAAGAAGATAACCGTATATATATTGATGCCATGTTTTCTCCAGTAATCAAAGTTTATTTTGATGTGGAAAAAACACGTGTAGGAAAAGATATAGATTATGATAAATTAACTTTGAAGATTCATACAGATGGATCTGAAAGTCCTTCAGAAGTTCTTCATTATTGTGTTTCTGTATTGCGTACTCAGTTAGAACATTTTTTAATAGATCCTGAAATACCGTTTAACGAAATTTCTGCATCTATGGAAGAATCTAAAGAAGAAGAAACTGAAGATGTAACAAATTCAAGTCTCAAGGGCGTTAAAGCAGAATTATTGTTTAAGCCTATTGAAGAGCTAGAATTATCTGCAAGGGCCCAAAATTGCTTAATTACTTCTGATATAAAACGCATCATTGATCTAGTAAATTTAACAGATGATGATGTATTGAAGATAAAGAATTTTGGTAAAAAATCTTTGCGTGAAGTAAAAGATGCTATGAAGACATATAATTTATCTTTTGGAATGGACATCAAAGAATCTGATGCTAAAAAATTACTTAAAGATAAAGATAATGAAGAAACTGAATAGATAGGATAAATATGAGACATCAGAATGGTAGAAAAAAATTAAATTTAAAGCCTTCGCATAAAAAGGCTTTAATGCGTAATCAGGTGATTCATTTTATTACATTTGGTCACCTTACCACCACTAAAGCACATGTTAAAGAAGTGCGTCGTCTTGCAGAAAAATTAGTTACACTTGCTCGTTCGGGATCTAATTTTTCTAATTTGAGACGTGCAAGAATGATGCTTCCTTACAAAGATGATGCATTAGCAAAACTTTTTAAAGAAATCGCTCCGAAATATGTTGATCGTCCTGGTGGTTATACACGTATAATTCCTATGGGTAAACGTGCTAGTGATACTGCTACAATCGCTCGTCTTGAGTGGATATAGTTTATAAATGAAAACGCTTGAATCCCGTGTACAAGAAGCTTTGGATGAAATTAGAATATTTATTCAAGCTGATGGCGGTGATATTGAATTAATTAAAATTCAAGACAATAAAGTTTTTGTCAAATTGAAGGGTGCCTGTATTGGGTGCCCTTTGTCATTTATTACTCTTTCTATGGGTGTTGAAGAAGCTGTCAAAGAAAAAGCCCCTGAAATTACTGAAGTTGTTCGAGTTGAGTAAGCATTAGACTTCCTCCAAAACCAAATATAAAATTTTCTTGAGAGACCGTTCGTGGTGAGTGTTTTTGCTTTAGCAAAAATGTATCGAATCATGAAAGCAAATAAAACACACACTGTTTTTTTCTAGAAAAATTTTATCCAATCCGTTCGCCCTGAGCGAATTCTGAACGAGCGTTTACGCGAGTCGAAGAGAGAGTTGAATGGGTAAAAAATTTAATAAATTCTTATATTTTTATAAACAACTTTTTTCAAAAAATATTCAATTAAGATAATATTGCAAAGTTTTGATTTTATTTCTTAATATAAAAAACCCATTCGACTCATTCTTCAACTCACTACGTTCGTTCAGAATTCGCTCAGGGCGAACGGATTGGATATAAGCAACGTGTGGATTTATATAAAAAGATGTGGGTAATGCATAGCCACCACGAATGGATTTGATGAATTTTATTATTAGTCTGATTAAAGATGCTCAGGACCAGATTAGTTGTTGCATTACTTCACTTCTTCTCGCGATTTTTTTTCCTCTTCACCTTCAATTTCACCTTCAATATATTCTCCAGTTAAATCGACTAGAACATTTGGAAGAATATTTGTATTTTGAAGCGCTTTGCGTACATGATTAATTCTAAGATTCTTGTCTATTTTTTTTCTTCTGAGATTTATTTGTTCTATAAAATTTAAAATGGATTTATTGATCACTTCTTCACTATCATAATCTATCTTTGGGACGTTATTTAATGCATCTATATCTTCTTGTGTTAATTTTGTACTATACCTTAACAGTATGATTCTATATCGATCATAGTCCTTGTTTGTTTTAAATACTGGATGATTAAATACAGATATTAGTTGTGGACCATTGATGGTATCACAAGAAGCAGTGTAATAATAAACACTCGCATCCAAACTGATAAGATATTTTATAATTAATCTAGCATTTTGGATTAATTTGTCATTAAATGGGCTATATTTAAATAGAAGACCTGTTTGCCAAATTTGAAAACTGGGGCATCCTATTAAAATTGCATCACCTGAAGATATATACTCGGTCTTACTAGCAAAATTCATCCATTCTTCAACTGCATAATTATTTATCGCATTAATATTTGCACCAGATTCATGATAAAATTTAGCGTCTTCTAAATTGCATTTAAATACTGCTGCTAGAAAATACATGTCCAAAGTTTTTTGGGAATTGCGATATCTACAAATTTTTTTGGAAATAGCTTGTTTTAGATCTTGAATTTTGCCAAAAGCATGTAAGGGCTTACAAAAACTCAGAACTAATAAAGTTAAAAATAAATAATTTGTTATTTTGTTTAAGTTCATTTTAAATTTCTTGTTTTTCTTCCATATATTCTTCAGTTAAGTTCACAGGAAGGTTTGATAAAGTATTTCTAATTTGAACTGTTTTTCGTGTACACTTAATTTTGAGATTTTTTATTTTTTCTTTTTTAAGTTTTAGGTGAATATCATAATTTAAAATTTCTTGGGCAATTAGTCTTCTATTATCATCTTCATCATTTCTTGATGTATATTCCAAAGATTTTATGTCTCTTTTAGTTAGCTTTGTTCCGGATTTTAACAATATTTTAGGTATAACTGAATTTTGTTTATCCAGAGATCTAATAACATGAATTGCAAATACTGATACAAATGTTGGATTATTAATAGAATCTAATATAAATCCATAATTTACATCTGCACCTTTAGAAATAAGATATTTAATTATTAATATTGCATTTTGAATCGAATCAAAATTATTTGAATAATTAATAATTATTAGAGCTGACCAACCCTGTCTAAGAGGACTTGCAAGAAAATCAGCTTGTTCTTGAGAAATATACGTAGTTTGTTGAGCAAAGCTATTCCATTGATCAGCAGAAAAATTGTTAATAGCATTAATATTTGCACCACAATCATAATAAAATTTAATATGTTGAAAATTATGTTTTGCTACTGCTGCTAAGAAATACATATTTAAAGTTTTTTGAGAACAGGCAGCTTTTGGATCTTTAAATTTTCCAAAGCTTTGTAAAGAATTATAAAAACTGAGAACTAGTAAAGATAAAAATAAATACTTTGTTATTTTGTTTAAGTTCATTTTAATTTCCCCACTGAAATAATACAAAACAATATTAAAATATTATAACAATGTTTTTCAGTGATAGCTACCCCTTTTGACAGAGCTCATCTTACTCTTTAAAATTAAACTATAGTTATAACTTTTATCATTCAAACTATAGGGAATTTATTATGACTTTTACAACAGTTATGTTTCCAATAATAGCTGCGCTTATTGCTCCTGAAGGTAAATTTTTAGAACGCAATACTAAATGGAACGCTGCTAATGAACAGCAAAAATATTTCCTTGAAAATATTTTTACAAAAAAAGATGAGCTTTCTAAATTTTCAGATAAAGAACTTAGATGCTGGGCATCTAGAGATCATAATGAGCTAAACAAAATAGCCAAAGATAATGGTTTTGATATTCAACTAAAACCGTTTGGTCCTGGTGGTTTTGGTTCTCTATCAATTTTAGATGTTGCTGTTAAATGGTTAGAAGCTGGAACAAAAACAACGATTAATTATAATAAGGTTGATTATAAAGGTGCTAAAATTTCTAAAGGTATAACAGTAATGTTAAGTCCTGGTTGGAAGGAGCCATTAATATCAATAGAAACACAAAATAGTGATACAGTTTATATAACTTTTGCAAACCAACCCCTTGAGGGATTAGAACTTCTAAAGAAAATAAATAAAATTAAATATGATTTTTATTTTTATAAAATTTGTAAACCCATATATGAAAACCTAATTTTTCCTGTTATTGATATTAATCAACAAGTTGATATCAGTTGGCTTAAGAATATGACTGAAACTTCAGGTTATTTTATTAATCAAGCTTTACAACAGACTAAATTTAAAATGGATGAAGTTGGCGCACATGTCCAGAGTGCAGTTATGCTTGGTTTTGAAAAATGTGTTAGGCGCGAAACTAATTTTGTTATAGACAAACCATTTTATGTTTGGATAGAAAGAAAAGGTTGTTCGCTTCCAATTTTTGCTGCATACATAGATGTAGATAGTTGGCAAAAAGCCTAATAAAAATGAATTAAAATGAGAAAACTATTTTTAATTATCGATTTCTTAAGCTTGGTATTTAGTTATACTTTTTCCCAAGATATGGAAATTAAGGCATATAAAGAATCAGCTTTTTTATATAAATATGCAATTGAAGGAAATCTTAAAGAAGTAAAAAAACTTTTAGATGAGGGTGCCGATCCTAATCACGATAATCGTTATATTGCATTGTATACCCTTTCTCAGCTTTCTTACTCTGCAAATAGACTTGAAATTTCAAAATTATTAATTGAAAAAGGCGCTAATGTTAACGCAAAAGGTCCTGGAGGAAAATCCATTTTGTGGTCATCTATAGTTTATAAAAGTGACAATGTTCCTTTTGAGCTTTTAGTTAAAAAAGGAGCAGATATTAATGCACAAGATGATACAGGTGCAACTATTTTAATATCTGAATTGGCAGATCTTGTAGATGTCAGCCAACATATTGGACATATTGGAAATATGGCACCTGAAGATCTAACTGACGAAGATTTAATGTCGGAAACTGTGTATAATTATAAGCGTGGGGATTTTCTTAAAATATTAAATAAAGTTTTATTCTATGCAGATTTTAAATACAATTTTAAACTAGTTGATAATGAAGGTCATTCTATATACTATTACATCGAACGTTTGCCAAAAGATGTTCAAGCTTTGATTAACCTAGAATTAGATAAATTTAAGTTATTTAAAAAGCATAAAGAATTTTTTGAAAAAGAAACTAAAGAAGCATTAGATAATAAATTAATTCCAAACCTAATTGATATTGTAAACGAATATGTTGGATTTGATATTTAAATTTTTTAATTTAAAATCTAAACATTTTTTTAAAACCAACATCTAGCCAAATATGTGAAATTGCGCCACTGACAAAAAATAGAGAATAAATTAAAGCCTGTCTTAAACAGCCTGGACAATATGTATCTGCAGCGCAACTAACAGAAAATGCTATAAGCATAATAAACCATGGTTTGTGAAATATGCCTCTGTGATTCACAAGAAGTGGTGCTAAACCAATAAAACTTAAAACAATCATCAGTTGGATCTTATTGTGAAACACTAAAAATATAAAAACAAAAAGTAATGATACATAAAAAATTTTTTGCATCTTGCTTTTTGTATCAACATCTGGAAAAATTGAACCTATTAAGCAACATAGTAATAACTGAGCTGCTTGTAATACAGATGCACTGAAATTACAGACTAAATAAAACAGTACCAGATATACTACAAAACCTGCTGATAAATGCGCTTTATAATTTGGCATAATAAGACTCCTTTTAAGTTATAATTGCATTTGACAAATTGAAAAATGTATGGGATTATAATAATATTAAGATCATATTATAGGGATAAATATGCGAATTATTAATATTTTGTTTTTAATATTTTTTATACCACTCTGTATTCAGGGTATGGAAGAGAAAATAACTAGAGAAAATTTTGTTCCAGAACTTAGAAAAAAATTTTCTGAGTATGTTAATAAAGATGGATATTTGAAAACTCCATCGCCAACTTTAGCATATATCTTCCATAAAGGATCAGAAAAATTAATAAAAAATCTTTTAGGTGATGACCGTGTATGGCAACTTTGTTTACCACAACCATTGCTAGATTATGCATTTAATCTTTCAGTACGAGTAATTAAAAAAGAAATCGAATATTGTGATAAAGGCTATTTTGTTTTTTATCATGGGCAAAAACTTGATAATAGATTATTTCAAGATTTAAAAGAAATTTTTTATGAAATAAAAGAAAAAAAAGAATTAAAAGACTTTGTTTTTGTCAGACAATTTAATTCAGAGTTACTTGAAAAAATTAATAAGTATAACAACACTAACCAGTATCTGCATAAATTTTTTGATAAATATGGCTCTGACGATTACAATGAAACAAGTGAAACTTTGCTTCCAGCTAATTATTGTTTCTTTGGTAATAGTGCTACTCCTGGAGAATCCTCATTTGCATATTCTATATTAAGAATGTTATTTCCTACTAAGTTTATTTTGTATCATGCTTTGGAACTATCAGTGCAAGAAGGTTATTTAGATTTTGATGATTTAATACCTAAGATTGAAGAATTAATAGAAATATTAAATAATGAAAAAGATAAAAATTATACTGATAATTTATTACAGATTTTTCTGCCCCAAAAATTATCTCACTTGATCTATTTTGCTTTACCATATGGTGATAAATATAACTGTAATTGTATTAAAACTGTTTTAACACATTATGTTTTTGGTAAAAAAATTAATTGTAATTGTGATTTTAATAAATTATGTCAGCGATATCAATTACAACCTCAGATATCTATAAAAACTCTTGATGCTGAACAAGTACGTATATTATTGCAACCAAAATATTTTATGAATCCTGATAGTGGCATAAAAATTTTTAGGTATGCAAATGAAACTGAGCAATTAAAAAAATATCATGATAAAATTAAAGAATTAAGAAAATTTATTTGTGAAAGTAGACAAAACTTAAAGCCTATAGAAAGGCCTATTTATTCAAAACTATAAACCTCAGGGGTACTTTATGAAAATTCGCAATATTGTTTTATTTGTTATTTTATGTGTATCTAGTTCTATGAGTGGAATGGCTCAGTTAGAAAAGAGACCTATAAATAGGAAAGATATTTTGCCCCTATTAGTGGGGTTACTTTTGTTCCCAATGCCTTATAGCACAATATCACACGAATTAGGACATGCATTGACAAATAAAATTTTGAATGGTGGTTCTATCGAAGTTTATATTGGTATTAATAATGAAGCACCTCAAGACTATTTATTAAAGCTTGGTGGGTTAGCAATTCATAATTTTGATTTTATGTTGGGAACTACAAGAGTTAATGATAAAAATATAATTAAATATATTATAACATTATTATCTGGTCCTATTTCTGGGATAATGAGTTTATTATTAATAAAAAAAATTATAAATAAATTGGGATCTAATATTCGTAATCCACGTATAGAACTATTATGTTTTTTTTATAATCTTATATGTAATGGATTTGTTGCTCTTCAAATTTTAGAAGGGTTTACTCCTATAAGTGGAGCAGGAAGCGATGGATATAAAATATTTAAAAATTTAGGTGTAAGTGAAAAATGTTTGAATAGACTTTTCATTAGATTTGATCGTAGAATGATTCTATTGTTAACAATATATATGATTAGTAATTTATATAGTCTTAATGCAACTTCATGAAATTAGTTTTTGGGTAATAAAAGAGTAAAATTGATTTATGGTCCCAGCCTTTGTCGACTAAATGGCGGGCGCCCCACTGGCACAGACCAAGATGGTGACCTATTCCTTTACCCTTTATGATAATATTATTTTGTTCTCTGATGATAGTGTAATAGAAGCTTTTTACAGATTTGAACATTGAATAGAATTTTTTTCCACCAATTTTATATTTTCTGTTTTGATCACGTACTTCAACTTCATGAACTATTCCTGCATTATCTTTTTTTGTGATATTAATGCTTCTTAATTTTTTAAAATTTGGGATCTCTTTTTTTATAATCTTTTCAAGTTGTTCTGGTTTATAATTAACTTGCCAGCTGTATGATCTTGAATCTTTGCAAAAATAACAAGGGTGTTTGCGTTGTAGATATGGCGCGCTTTCAAAATTAACATTTTTCATTCTTGCAGGAATAACTCCTCCACAGCAAGAATCAAACATAGCAAGAATAGGTTTTTTACTATAACCCAGTATAATTCCCTTTGTTTCTTCAACTGCCTGTTTTATTATTTTGCAATTATGAATGCCTGAGTATGTTTGGTGTTTGTTTGTATTGCGTATGTGAAAGGGTAATTTTGCTTGTTTATTTTCTAGAATTTTTGCTACAGCATAACTACGACATGCTATTGCCATAACTTTATTAATTTCAAGAGGCCAGTTGGGCCAACTTTCTGTACGTAACACTGAAAATATATAATCCTCAAGATTAAGATAATTAATTAGTAATAAATTGTTGTTATGTTTAGTGATTAGGAAACAGCCTTGATATTCGTTTTCATTAATTTTTAGATAACCATCTTGGGGATCAATTTTTAATAGATTATGAGTAGTTCTTTCATTGTTTAGAAATACTGTGCCATTTTTTAGTTCGATATTAATTTCTTTGTTATATCTTTTTTTCTTGTTATTTTTTGGACATCCAAGAATAAGATTATTTTGGCCAGAGATTTTGAGGATTATATCTTCTTGTTCAGTTACTTCTTGCAGCAAGACTTTGATTTTAGCATCTTGGCAAAAAACCATATAACAAGAAGTAAATGACAAAAATAATATTAGTTTAAATTTCGATATTATATTCATGCAATAGCAAATCTAAAAATTCTTTTGGTACTGATAATCTCTTGTCTATTGCTTCATTAGCTAATTCATCGGCTCTTTTATTTTGATCTCTTAAAACGTGACTTATTCTATAATCTATTTTATGTAAAAGTGATATTGCAGTTTTATGCAAAATTTTAAGATTTTCATGTTTGATTTTATAAAGTCCCAATATTTGATGTACTAATAACTTTGAGTCAGAAACGATATTTAGTAGTTGATCAGGCTTTAAAACTTTTTTTGCACATAAAATTCCTAAAATTAAAGCTAAATATTCTGATTGGTTATTAGTTTTTTTTCCTAAGAAAAAACCCTTTGCTGCTATTTCTTTATTATCTTGCCATATAACTATTCCAGCACTAGAGGGTCCAGGGTTATTACGTGACGCTCCATCACAGGCTAAATTTATTATTTCTTTATTGATTTCTTTTTTAGGCAAATTATTGGTTTGAAAAATACTAAGTTGTTTTACCACAGTGTTGTTCTTTCATTGTCTCAAGATATAAAAGTCTGTAACAGCTTTTACATTGTATGAATTTTTTTAATTTTAAATCCATCATATCTTGATTTGTTAAATGATGAAAGCAAGCAGTACAACTGTTTTTTTCAACAGTTACAACAGGATTTGTTACCTTAGTATGCATTATATTGTACTTAGTTAACCATTCTTCTGGGATACCTACTTCTTTAGTTTTTCTTTCTGATTCGTATTGTACTATTTCATCGTCTAACTGTTTTATTTGAGTATTTACTTGAGACATCTGATTTTCTAAGTCTTCAATTTTATGTAAATATTCTACTTTTTTTGCATCATAATCTTCTTGTTCAAAATTTAATTTGTTCCAACGAATTACTAAATCAGGTTCAAGTTTGTGTTGGCTTTGCTTTATTCTTTCAATTTCTTTTTTTAATGAAGAATATTCTTTTTCATTATTGACAGATTCAAGTTTAAGTTTTTTATCCTTTTCAAGTTGGTCAAGCTCCTTCATTTGAAGCTCAATCAGGTCAACTTCTTTTTTAGTGGAAAGTAGCTGTTGTTTTTTTTGTTCAATATTGTGATTTAGGGTAGCTAATTGAGAGTGTAGGGTATCTATCTGTTTTTTTAGATCCTGCAGACTAGATCTAGTTTTAAACATTTTCTGATCGAAGTTAACTAGATCAACAAATGAGCAAAATGGATCATTTTCCACGGGACCTCCGTTTATATTTGGTGGGCCCACCAGGACTTGAACCTGGGACCTTTCGGTTATGAGCCGACTGCTCTGACCGACTGAGCTATGGGCCCCTACTAAATAGAGAATATCAATACTTTATAGAAAACAAGCATAAACTAAATTTATGTGATTGTTAAGTTTTATTTTTAAAATGATTTGGTCTTATCATTGAAAATTATTCGGGTTAAATAGAGTAAATAGAGTCAGCATTAATTTTTGATGTGATTCTATTTTATCAAGTGCATATTTTCAATTATTTTAATACTTTGTGCTGTATCATCATAAATTTTTTGGTCAATATTTTTTGAAGGGGTCGATAATACTAATTTATAATGCGTCAGGGCTTTTCTATAATCAATCCCTAGTTTGTTGTATTTGCTTCTTCCTGCATAAAAACAAGCTAATTTATAATTGGTTGTAATCCAAGTTTCTAAATCAAAATTTTTTATTTGATCTGTTATAATATTATGACAACATTCTTCATATTTCTGAAAAGTTAACATAGAAAATGGCTCTCGATAATAATAAAAAATCATTAAACTAGTATTGGTATTAATCCAAGTTGCTAAATCAATTTTTTCAGTAGTTTTTGTTTTGATTATTAGTTGGAAATGTTTTTCTGCTTTGTTATGATCCGGTATTGTTAATCCTAACCCATTGTAATATATATTACCTAATAAATAATTTGCTTTTGCCCATGTATTTAAATTAATATCTTTAAATCCTGGGTTAGCTAAACAGACTTCACAATATTTTTTTAGTTGCTCATATTTAGTTTTGTCTATTGAATCCATAGAATAATAAATATTTACTAATAATACGTTTGCAATCCAAATCTTTGCAGAATCCTTTGGTGCTTCCGGTATAGCTATAGCTTCAAGATATTTTAGAGCTTCTTTATAATTTTTATTGTTATAGTGCATATGTGCTAATCTATGATTTGCTTCTATATATTTCTCTATTTTTTTATTATTTTTTGATTCTAAATATTTTTTGTATACTTCAATTTTTAGTTTAAAATCGTTTGAATTTAAGTAAAAAAAATCTAAAAGGTCCTGCTTACGATAACTATTAAACAGGTCATTATTCGAGCATAAATATTTAAATGTATTTTCCCCTTTTTTGATTGTGAAATATTCTAGTGCTATTATATTTTCTTGATTTGCAGGATTCACTTTTAATTGATCCATTTTTTCTTGTAATGGATATTTTCCAAATAAATAGTGGTTTAATATATGTGCATCATAGTAATGTGTGAATAGTCTGTCTTTTTCTTTAGTAACCACTCTTGCCAAAATATATGGTTCATTTTCTTTTAATTTCATATCCATTAATTCTGCAAATGTAGAAAGGGATATAGAGTCTTCTCGGTTAACATCTATAATTTCTTCTTCTGTTGTGTCACCAGGAAACTCTAATTTAAAGATTTGATTATTTTCACTTTTTTCTTTACCTTCTTTTTCCTCTTTTTCTTCAAAAGTAGAAGTAAGCTGGCTCATTGACCATAAATTTGTAGATAGTGATAAGATTAGTAATAAACCTATATTTTTTATAATTTTCATATAAATTCCCCCTTTAAATTGGTATTAAATAATGTATATATTATATAAATTATCAGATAGACAATAAAATGTCAAATTTGTATATGAGACTAATATTTAACCTGGAAAAAGGGCCTAAGACTTCTTTGGCTGATCTTTTTATACAATATAATATGATATAAGTGTTACGGTAAACATAACTGTCAAAATAAAGGGCCAAAATATGGTTATTTTTAAGTGTTCGAATAATTTAGTTTTTTCTCCAGTACTTATATCTATGCATAGTAGAACCATTAAGAGATATATGACAAATAATAAGTATTCAATATAAACTACACCTGAAACACCAAGCTTGCTCCTTAAGGATTGATGTAACAATATTGTTGGGAAAAGTAATGCGATATAGATTGATATGGTAGAAATCATATTAAGTGTTATTGCATTCATTGACAATATTTGTAATAGAAACATGGCTAGAATTATAACAAGTAGAGGGAGTATAACAAGTATGAAAGCATCCATAGGGTTTCTGCTTGCCATAATATTATAAGTCAAAATATTATGGGTAATTATATTTTTATGTATGCCATAATTTGTGCTTGTTGGAATACTTTTAAATGAGAAAAATGTTTTGTCTATATCATATTTTTCTAATAATTCTTTATTTATACCTATTTTTTGTTCAGGAGCAAGATTTTTATAGCTATCAATAAATGGTGTTAATATTACGTCATCTTTTACAAAAGGATATTCTAGATCAATTTCGATTTTTTGTTTATCGAAAGGATAAAAGAAGAAAGAGCTGCGTTGAAATACTGTTCCATTTATTTGAAATGCTATATTAAGATAATCCTTTTCCTTGTTTTGATACATTTCTTTAATGTTTAAATTCGAAGAAGCATTTTGTAATGTTATTTGTGGTTTCAAATCAAGTTTTGGATATTTTTGCCAAATTGAAGCAAAGAATGAGCAGTTATTTGAATCAGAAATATCAATAAAGTTAGCATAAATTCCTGTAGGTATAAGAATAGTTGTTGGTGTTATAATTTTTTCTAATGCTCTTTGGACATCAATTTCATTTGTTATTGCTGATTGTTGCATTGCAAAATATGAGTTTTTGTATGTTAATAAATAAATATAAATAGTTCCAGATAATAGCACTAGTGAATACAGTATACTGTATTTAGCCATCGTTTTTATTTGTAGATTATAAGGCTTTATAACTAGAAAGCCTGAGATCAGTATTATTAACATTAATACAATCAATATTAATATGGATAAGTTTGATAAAAAATTAAATGTTTGATCCAATTCAACATATTGAAATAATTCAGTATCACTGTAAAATGTTATGAATACCCATTTTGTTAATGGTGTAACCTCAAAAAAAGCGTAAATTGTATGATTATTTTCATCTATAAATTTTTCTATTCCTGAAGACTCTTCTTTAACTCTAGATCTTATTTTTAACAAAACATCTTTTTTTGTTATTTTTACAATGTCATCAAATGATAAATTTCCTAAAACATATTCTTCATTATAATGATAAATTAATCTATCATCTTCAGATAATATTAATGAGATCTCTTCTTTTTGTGGGCCCAGATAAGCAATAACTTTTTTTATGTTACTGAATGGATAGACGACAGCGACAGTTCCTATAGGTGTATTTGGATTATCTTTTGAAAAGAACGGTTCAGTATATATAATTGATAAATCTTTTGATTCTTTTTCAATAAAAGGACCAATCCATTCAGGTTTATTCTTGAGTTTAAAATCATACCATTTAATTTGATTTATATTTTTTGAGGATATTTCTGTTTTTCCGGTAGATATTTTATCATTTTGATTTAAAGAATATATATAATATGGTGGTTTTTCATTTCCATAAGCAACGTATATACCTGTGATATTTTTATTACCAGATAATTTTTTAGATAAATAATCTTTTAATTCTTTTTCATTAAATTTTTGATTGTTTAAATCTAAACAGATAGAATGATTAAAAAATTTTATAGAATCCAAGTTCTCTGAAAGAATGGAACCAACACTTTTGACATCCACCGCTGTGCTGTTAATTTGTTGGTCATCAAAATAGGAGCTCTCTTTTTTATACTCTCTTATTAAATATCCAAGCAAAATGGCTAATGCTGCTAATAAAATCAAAGCTGAATCACTGATTATTGATTTTAAATATTTTTTAAAAGAATTTAAAATAATAATTTTTCTAGTATTAAATATTATTATTATCCAGAAGATATATATAAGTATTAAAATAAATAATATAGTTTTTATAATATTTGGAACAAAAAGAACTTCTGACAGATCCTGTTCAACAGCAATGGACCAACTTGAATCAATTAAATACCCTCTAGCATTAAGAACTAATTTATCATTTACAAACATTATATCAGATCCAACTACATCACCTAATACAGATAATGTAACTGGGGATTTGATCGATAATGTTTTGTAAAATTTAAAAGCATAATTAGGATTAAATCTGGTATTAAAAATAATTAAAGCTTGATTGTTTGATCTTTTGGAAATAAAAATATCACCAGTATTACCCAAGTTATTATAATATTTAGAAATTATTTTATAAATAGTTTCAGCATCTATTTTTATTGCCAACATCCCAATGACATGATCTTCAAATAAACAAGGAAAGGATATAAAAAGGGAATTTTCTGATTTATCTTTTGGGCCAATAGGTCCAAATTCAGAGATGATAGGGGTTAATAAAGTCTGAGTTAGATTAATTAATTGAGAAATGATTTGATACTCATCTATTTTCTCATTAACATTAATTCCTGTAGGAATATTATTTTTTGCTGAAAATATCAAATTGCCTTCAGGAGTTATAAATATTATATCTTTATATTGCTCTAAAGAATTAGTCTTTTTAAATTCATTTATTAAATCATTTTTCTTTTTGAGATACTCAGGGGAATTAAGAGATGTCGATTTTAAATCATTTAAATATTTAAAAATTTGCTTTTGTTCAACGATTACTTTGGTAAAATTTTCAATATTATTATTAAAATAATCTTTAATTTCATTATTAAGTTTTTCTTGGACAGAATTAAGATGAGACTTTGCACTTTCTATGGTTATATTTTTGAAATATACATATCCCGCAATACTTAATAATAGAAAACTGCTGATAATAATTAAAAATTTTAATTCACTTAATTTTATTTTTATCATTTTTTGTTCCTTTTTATCCTACCCATTGATTTCCCCATCCTCGGTATAATTCATTAACAAAATTTTGCCAATCTTTTTTAGTTTTTATTTTTTTTCTAAACTTTGATACAAAAAAATCATTGGGGTATATCACAGGCTTAATAGGTATATTACCTTTCCAAATTATATCGAATTGTCTTTGTGAATTTACTTTTCCTACGTAGATAGGTCTATATGCATTATTATTTTCACCATCGATTTGAAGAATACCGTCAGGTGCATTGAAAACAATTTCAGGTAATGTCTTCTTGACCAAATCTGTTTTTGTTGAATAAATTTTTTTTACTGCATTTGCCCATAAATAAACTCCACAATATGCTGCTTGCATTGTATCACTTGTTACTTTGCTTTTACCAAACTTATCTTTTACCTTGAATACAAACTCTCTATTTTCTTTTGAATCCAATGATTGAAAATAGCTCCAACAAGAATATGTACCTTTAACATTTTCAATTTCCATTTCTTGTAGTTCAGTTTCTGAGATACTAAATGACATTACATTTATGTCCAATCCTTTTTTTGTAAGAAGATCGATTTCTTTGAAAAATTTAATATTACCTTCATCAGAAAGAGAATTTATTACAACATCAGGTTTTGTTTCTACTATTTTTTGAACCATTTTATCAAAATTTTCATGGGATAAATTTATATATTCATTTCCTACAACTTTTGCACCAATTCCTGGTGCAAATTCTGCAATTGTTTCATTGGTTAATTTTGTATAAATAGTATCTGGTCCGACTAAAAATATTTTTTTTCCTAAATTATCTATACTCCATTTTATAGCAGGAATAGCCTGTTGATTTGTTGTAGAATCTGTATAAATAATATTATTGGATGTTTCTATACCTTCCCATTGAACTGGATAAAAAAGAAGTATATTATATTTTTCTACAACATCCTTAACTGTTTTTCTACTACTAGAGGTCCAACAGCCAAAAATTACTTCTACATTTTTTTCTTTAATTAGTTTTTCGGCTTCTTTTGCAAATATTAAAGGGTCAGATTTTCCATCAGCTAATATAGGTTCTAATTGTCTTGATAAAACTCCACCACGTCTATTTATTTCAGAAATGGCAAGAATTGTAGCATCAATAACATTTGCTTCTGTAAAAGTCATGGGCCCTGTTCTAGAGTGTAATATACCAACTTTGATAGAGTTGCTTTTTTTTTGTTTTATAATTTGTAAAAATATTATGAATGTAATTATCATAATTATTATTTTACTTATTTTCATGGATTAGTTCGCTTCCCATTGACCTCCCCATTTTTTGTATAAATTGTCTAAAAACTGGGTCCATTCTATTTGGTTTTTCTTATTTTTTATAAATTTAGAAATAAAGAAATTATTTGGAAAAGCTATTGGTTCGACAGGCACACCTGATTGCCAAATGATTTCAGATTTTTTATTGTTATGGATCTGTATTATATATACAGGATTCCAGGTATTGCCATCTTGTTCTATTTTTACTATTCCTTGTGGAGAATCAAATACAAAAGTTGTTAATTTTTTTATAACTTGACTAGTTTCAGTTGTATCGGCTAATCTAACAGCATTTTCCCATGAATAAACTCCCATATAGGCAGTTTGCATAGCATCATTTACTTCTCTATGTTTGCCAAATTTAGATTTAAACTTTTTTAAGAATTCTATATTTTCTTTTGAAGTAATATGTTCTGTATATGACCAACATAAATAAATACCTTTAATATTACTTGTATCTAATAGATTGAAATCATTTTCAGACAAGCTAAATGAGACAATATTTATGGGATAATCTTTAGTTTGAATTTTATTTAGTTCTTTAAAAAATGGTATGTTTCCAGAGCCATTAATAGTATTTATTATTATATCAGGTTTAGTGATTGAAATTTTTTGAATAATTTTTGTAAAATTTTCATCTTTGAGATTGAGATATTCATCGCCAACTATAGTTGCACCAATTTTTGGAGCAATTTCTTTGATGATTTCATTGGCGGCTCTTGGATAAATATAATCAGATCCAACCAAAAAAATTTTTTTACCGACATTATTAATTAGCCAAGCAATGGCTGGTAGAATTTGTTGGTTCGGTGTCAAATCTAAATATATTATATTTTTGCTTTCTTCAAGACCTTCATATTGTACCGGATAAAATAATAACTTATTATATTTCTCAATTATAGGTTTTACAGCTTTTCTGCTGGCCGATGTCCAACATCCAAAAAGTGCCTCTACCTTATTTTCAGTTATAAGTTTTTCAGCCTCTTTGGCAAAAGTGTCAGGATCTGATTTGCCATCTGCTAAAATCGGTTCAATTAGTTTTTTTAGTACTCCGCCATTAGTATTAATCTCGTTTATAGCAAATAAAGTTGTATCAATAACTGGAGTTTCACTAAATGCAAGTGGACCCGTTCTAGAATGTAATATTCCAATTTTAATAACTCTTTGCCTTGAAGAATTAGAATATGAAAAAAGATATAAATAGGATATTACAATTGTTAGAATTAATACTATTATTTTTCTATTTATTGCCATTTGTTTCCCCATCTTTGTGGCATTTCAGCAAGATATTTTATCCATTCTTCTTCTGTTCTTGCTTTTTTATTAAACTTTGATAAATATAAATTACTTGGCATGATTACAGGTTCTACCGGAATTTTAGATTCCCATTCTATATTAAAATTTTTGGCTTTATCAGCTTTACCAATGAATACAGGACTCCAAATATTTCCATTTTGAGTAACTTGAAATATCTCGGAAGGTCCATTGAAAATTATTTTTTTCAAACTGGGAATAACTTCTTTTGTATCTAGAGAGCCGGCATTTTTTACTGCTAATGCCCATAAATTAACACCATAATATGCTGATATCATCGAAGCGCTTAAATTTTTGGTATATCCAAATTTTGCTTTAAATCTTTTAATAAAGTTAAAATTTCTTTTTGATGGTATAGATTGAAGATACAATGTGCAAATATAAGTATTTGCGATATTAGTTAGATCAATTAAATTGAATTCATTTTCAGATAAACTAAACGATATAGTATTTATTTTTATTCCTTTTTTTGCTAAAAGATTTAATTCTTTAAAAAATAAGATATTACTTAATCCACTGATACTATTTATTATTAAATCCGGTTTTGTTTGTTCAATTTTTTCAATTACTTTGTCAAAGTTTTCAGATCCAAGCGGGATAAGTTCTGCGCCTACAATGTCCACTCCTATTTGAGGGGCAAACTCTTTTATTAAATCATTTTCAGCTACTGGATATGCATAGTCCGATCCGACTAAAAATATTTTTTTACCTAAATTATTCAAGCCCCAGGCTACACTAGGGATAGCTTGTTTGTTTCCACATAGGGACATATAAATTACATTCGTGCTTTGTTCAAGCCCCATATATTCAGCAGGGTAAAAAAGTAATTTATCATATTCTTCTACTACTTCCTTTACAGCTTTTCTTGCTGCTGAGGTCCATGTTCCAAAAATTACTTCAACTTTTTTTTCTTTAATTAAAATCTTTGCTTCTTTTGCAAATATTTCAGGGTCAGATTTGCCATCAGCTAAAATAGGTTCAATTTGTTTGCCAAAAAGTCCACCATTACTATTGATTTCATTTATAGCAAATAAAGTCATACTTATTATTTGTGCTTCGCTAATTGCAAGTTCACCAGTTCTGGAATGTAATATTCCTACCTTGATGGTTTCTATTTTTTTTGGATAAAGTATAAAATAAATGTAACTTATTATAATTCCAACTATTATAGCTGTAATAAAACTTCTATTTTTTATTAACAAATTTTTCCTTAAAACAAATTTTTCAATTTTGATTATTGATTTAATTTTGTTTTTTTTAATACTTTAATTATTGACACTAAGATATTAATAATCTTTTTATTAAAGCAAGAGAAAATTAATGGATAATAAAAGTATAAAAAAAATCTCATTTCGTGTATTTTTTTTAATTGAGATATTAATATTTATGTTTACTTTTTTATTTGGTTCTAATGGAATCAATGTGTTAATTAAAACCCAGCAAGAAAATAATAATTTGATTTCTGAAATTTTTTTATTAAAAAACGAATTACAATCTATTACAAATCAAATTGAAGAATTTCAAAAAGATCCATTTTATAAAGAAGAAATAGCTCGTACAAAGCTACAATTGTCCAATGAAAGTGATGAAATTTATTATATAATTTAAGGAAAATTATGTTTATTTTACCAAAACTACCCTATACTTTTGGTGCTCTTGAACCATATATAGATGCATTAACTATGGAAATTCATCATGACAAACATCATCAAGCTTACATAGATAATCTAAATAAAGCATTAGAAGGACACGCAGATTTACAAAATAAAAGTTTGGAATATTTACTTACTAATTTGGGTCAACTTCCTGAATCAATTAGAGTAGCCGTTAGGAACAATGCCGGTGGTGATTTTAATCACACCATGTTCTGGCCACTCATGAAAAAAGACGGTGGCGGGGAGCCAAAAGGTAAAGTTGGGCAAGCTATAGTTAAAAAATTTGACCATTTTGATGCTTTTAAAGAACAGTTTAATGTAAAAGCTAAATCTGTTTTTGGCAGCGGCTGGGCTTGGCTATGTTTGGACCAAAAGGGCGACCTTTTAATTACTTCTACAGCTAATCAAGATAACCCAATTTCTATGAATTTGGTCCCCATTATGGGCCTTGATGTTTGGGAACATGCTTATTATTTAAAATATCAAAATCGCCGACCTGATTACATTAATGCCTGGTGGTATGTGATTAATTGGGATCAAGTCGAAGAAAACTATAGAAAAGTAAATTGATAGTTTTTTTGTAAAGCTATATCATATTAAAAATAATTTAAATGAGCGCTCGTGGTGAGCCTGTCGAACCATACGAGCAAATCCATAAGTCTATTTTAATTTTTCTTTTTTAGCCTGCTTGGTGCACACAGCATACTCAGATACAATATCAGCTAATTCTGGAGGTAAAACTTCGGTATCAATAATTTTTTTTCTGACACTTCTTCTAATATGTGGTTCTAATTTACGTTGCAATTGGGTATCTTCTAGCATTTTTTTTATATCATCTGATATTCCTGGAATGTTCATTGCTGTTTCGCCATGTTTATTTTTAAGATTTAAATCGGCTCTTGCGTTAATTAGCAAAGTAACTATATCCGCTTGGCCTTTTTCTGCTGCCCACATTAAAGCTGTGAAGCCATCTTTATCCTTAACATTAACATCTGCATTTGCATTTAGTAGTATTTCTACTATATTTTCTAGACCAAAAGCTGAAGCAAGTATTAAAGGTGTTCTAACTTCAATCTTACTTTGAATGTTTGGATTAGCGCCAGCTTTTAATAAAATTTTTACTGTATTTTCATTATTTTTATCTATGGCTATATCTAAAGCCGTAGAGCCAGCATTCGTTTGTAAATCTAGGTTAGCGCCTTTTTCTAACAATAAATGAACAATATCTGTATAATCGTTCCATGCGGCATACATTAAAGCTGTTTCACCTTTAGAGTTTTTCTGATTTACGTCTCCTGTTAATGCATTAGTGACTAACTTTATGTATTCTTGTCTTAAACTTAAATCTTCACTGTGACTTTTTCTAGATTGCAATGAGTTAATTATAGTCAGGAGGCGATTATGTTTACTAGTTGCAGATTCTGTCTCAGTTTTAGTTTCTTGTTCTTCTTTGCTTTCTGTATCTAATGACATTTGAACTGCAAGCGCAAGTTCATCATCATTATTTAAAGTTAATTGTTTGTTATAATCATCTTTGCCTATGGTGAAAATTTCTTGAGTAGTTAATACCAGCGTTAAACACATTAAACTAATTAATTTTATTAATATTTTCATATAATTCCCTTACAGTCATAAATAGAAAAAAATAAACTATTTTTACAATGAATTATATTAATAATACTATAATATTATCTATTAGTCAAATTATATATAATTTTAAAATATTGGTCTTTTTTTATGGCGCAACTAGCTTAATCTCAATTCTCTCTATCCCTTTACCAGGTCTATCTCTTTTTAATGTTACATATCCTACTTCAGCAGTAGATTTGACATGGGTGCCGCCACAAGACACTTGTGCAAACCCATCAATTTTCCAAAAACGTCTTTGGGTTAGTTTATCAGAAAAATCTTTTTCAATTATAAGATCACTTTTAATTATTTTATTATATTCAGCCAAAATAGTGTCAAATAAAGTTGAGACATTTGTATCAGATTTAAAGTCAATTCTAGCTTTATGTTCTGCAATATGCGCACCAATCTTTTCTAAACCAAATTTTTGTGTGACAATTTCAAGAACCAATTCTGCTGCAAAGTGTAATCGCATTAACTTATATCTTCGTGGCCAGTCAATTGTCATCGTAACAACATCACCACTTTTTAATTCATGTCCTTCTTTCAAGGTGTAATAAATTAAATTGCCATCCATTTTGGAATCAAGAATTGGCATGCCATTAACATATGCCTTGTCACTTTCCTGCCCTCCACAAAAAGAAAAAGCTATAGTTTCTTCAAATAAAACTTTATTGCCGTCAACAGAAACAACTTTGGTAGTAAGCTCTGCTTGATACGGATTATCCCAAAATATTTTTTTCATGATTTAAACTTGAACATTTTATTTTCGCATAACCAATTATAAAATTGGGTCAAATGTATGTCAAAATAATTAGATTACAACATCGTTTTTGGTATACTTATTTACTCGCAATAAAAAATTAATTTTTTTAAAACATGAGTGTGATATGAGTTTCAAAAAATTGCTTCTAAGTTCAATAATTTTTGCATCAGTAGCTAATGATATGACTGCATCAAAGCTAGATTCCATTATTTACAAACATCCTAAAAACTGTACTGCTGTAGCAGTAACTTTAGCTACGGCTTTATCTGTATATAAATATTATGAAGATTTTAAGTATTGGAGTTCTGAAAACTGGAACGCTGAAATAGCTCTTTTAAAAACTAGTTTGATAGCTGGTTGTGTAGGTTTGATAGGTACAAAATTTTGGGTATACGGCCCTAAAAGTTATCTTGAAAACGCTAAATCTAAGATAATTGAAAAACAAAATGATATAGAATTTATGATTGCTCATGAACGTATAGATCAGGTATTTATAGAAGATATTAAACAAGGTAATGTCGAATCACAATTTCCATTAGCAGATGCTTTTTATGGTGTTAAAAATCTAATTAGTGAATCTAAACAAATTGTTGAATGGCTTAATATAGTAGTAAGTTCAAATGCAGAACAAAGCATAAAAGATGAAGCTGTAGATTGGTTAAAAATATTTGATTCTAAGTATTTTGGCAAATTGCAAGATGCTTTAAAAATTATAAAAAAGGACCCAGAATTTATGGAACAATCACTGGGACGAGATCAGCAAAGAATTGCTCAAGAAATGAGATTGGCTAATAATTGGCGCGCTCAACAAAATTTTAATAGTTGTTTGCAAAATCTTAATATTAATTTATTGATAGCCGCTATAAACAATAAAAGATAAAATTAGATTTATTCGTTATGGACAAAGAGATTGGAATTTACACACTTTTATCAATTTTACTATTTTTGACATATAACCAAAGCTATAGCTTTATTTATTTAGCTGAAGTTTTAAAAACAGTCTCTGAAAATGGAGACCATTATATTTACCTTTTTGGTGATTTTCATGAGGATGATTTTATACCATTTTATGAGTTAAGTTTGGTAAATGAACTTAATTCTGAACATTATAAATTAGGACAGGAGATTCACTCTATAAATGCATTTCAAGTTTTTAAATTATTTCAAGAGATTAAAAAAAGGGCTGATGCGCTTCTAATAATTGAAGATATGAATGAAGATACTAAATCTTTTTATAAAGATAAGTTTGAGGATGATTTAAGTGAGCTTAATAAGAAATTCTTGTTCAAAATGGGAGAGATTTGCAAATCCCATCTTCCTATCATTAATGTAGAATTTAGATATATTTATGCAGCTCTTGAAATTATAGAAAAAAATGAAAAACGCAAAATATTTATTCAAGAAGAAATAAAAAACTTAACTTCTACTATAAATACAATCAATAAACGTATTATTGATTGTAAGAAATCAAAAGAAAAAATTGAAAAATTAGAATTTTACCAGATTCCTCTTTCACAGAATGTTAGGTCTCACCAGGTTAAATACTTCAATCAACTTATAAATGATTGGACAAAGCATGTTGAAAAATATACAGATGAAATTAAAAAACTTGAAATTGAAATAAATAAATTAAAAGATGAAGAAAAAGTAGACATAACAATTAGAAAGATAATATTTCAAGACATGTTTAAAAAAATGAAAGAGGTAAGTTATTACAACGATTGTGATGAACTTAATAGTTATTACAAAGAAGGATTGAATGATATTTTGAAAGCTCTAGATAACGTAGAGGAAGCAAATCTTTCAAATAAACTATGTCATAATATAACTTGTGACCTAATTGATTTAAAAATCGTTCATCACATTTTTCAAAATAATAATAGAAAAAACATCTTTGTTTGTGCTGGTGGAGGACACATAGAAAATGTAAGCAAAGTTTTACAAGAAAAACTAGGCTATCAAAGTATAAAATCCATAAAAAATAATCCAGGACTTAAAAAGCCAATAAATTTGGAAAGTTTTTTTGAGCAATTATCTACAGAAAAAGATACAAAAAATTCAAAAAAAGATTTTCCTGGAAAAATAACCTCCATGTTATAGTCATCTTCTAACAAATTATTTAAATCTACTCAAAAAAGATCAGAGACTGATTCTCCATTAAAGATATGTTTTATTGCTTTGCCTAAAAGTGAGCTTATAGAAATTGTTACTACATTTGATGGAACTGGTCCTCTTAATGGAATCGTGTCAGATATCATCATTTCATCAATAACTGAATTGCCAATCTTTTCTAGAGCATTTCCAGAAAAAACTCCATGTGTTATGATTGCAAATACTTGATTAGCGCCATTATCTTTTAATAGTTGCGCAGCTTTGACTAATGTTCCTCCGGTATCACATATATCATCTATAATAATGGTATCAGCTCCTTTTACATCTCCAATAAGATGCATTGAATTTACAACTCCTGCGCTAGCGCGTTGTTTACTAATTATGGCCATTTCTGCATTTATCCCTTTTTTAACTAATGAATTTAAAAATTTATTAGCTCTTTCAACTCCTCCTGCATCAGGGGAAACAACTACAACTTTATTTAAATTTTTTTCTATAATTCGCGGAATAAATACTGATGCAGCATATAAATTATCAACAGGTGCGTTGTGGAAAAAACCTTGAATTTGTCCGCAATGTAAATCTATAGTTAAAACACGGTCAATTCCTGCTGTTTCAAGCAATAGTGCTACATCAGATGCAGAAATAGGAACACGAGATGATGACTTACGATCTTGACGTGCGTAGCCATAATAAGGAATTACAGCAGTAATGCTTCTTGCGGATGCTCGTTTTATTGTGCGAATAAGAAGATAAAGTTCCATAAAATTATCATTTATGCTCTGATTTTCTGATGGGCAGGTGGATTGAATAATAAAAACATCTTTGTTTCGTACACTTTCATTGATATGAATATCTATTTCTCCATCATTAAATCTTGCGACTTTGGCAGAACCTAATGAGAGATTCAAATAGTCAGCTACTTTATTAGCTAAAGGAAGATTGGCATTTCCGGAAAATAAAGCAACTTGTTGATTTAGAGATTTATTTTTTTCTATCATTGTTTGATTTGAGTTGGTTACAATTGTTAAACTAATAAATAAGGACGAAATTAATTTTTTCATATATTTTTTATCTTTCTGATTTTAAAAACGTTTCTTTATTAAATTTATAGAGCTTTGCTGGTCTATGTTTTTCTCCCTTCGTTATATTTTTTGTTTCTTCAATGAAATCCATTTTTAAAACTTTTTTGCGAAAATTTCTTTTATCTATTTTTGCATTAAAAATTTGTTCATCTAAATTTTGCAACATAGTTAAAGTAAATTTTTCAGGAAGAAGCTCAAATGCTAAAGGTCTGATTTTATTTGCTATTCTTAAAGCTTCCAATGCTTTAACATATATCTCATTATGATCAAAAGCCAGATCCGGTAATTCATATGCAGGATACCAACAAGCGCTTTCAGCATCTTCAGTGGCAACCAAGTTAACCTTTTCAGATGATATAAGAGCAAAAAAAGCTACTGTAATAACTCTTCCTCTAGGATCTCTTTTTGGGGCGCTAAATACATGAAACTGTTCTAGATAGATATTCTCCAGTCCAGTTTCCTCTTTTAGTTCTCGAGAAGCCCCTTCTTCAACGGTTTCATCTCCAATAATAAAACCACCAGGAATAGCCCAACTTCCAACAAATGGGGGCTTTTTTCTCTTTATTAAAGCTACCTTTAAAATATTTTCTGAATACCCAAAAATTACGCAATCAACTGTTATAGGATATTGAGATCTTTCACTTAATTCCATCATTTTTTACCCTTTTTTTACCTGTACAATCAGTATGTGTACTTTATACACTAATTTATGTTGACATTATTGTCAAGTCGTGCTTTAATATAGTTATAGTAAAAATGACACTAACTATAAGGAGCTTAAATGAATAAGTTTGTAAGTTTTGGTTTTTTGAGTATCAGTATATGGAGTTTTTCAATCTTCGCAAAAGATATAAAGGTTGTCATTGCTTCTGAAAACTCTTATAAGATTGACGCTGTAAAACAGGTTTTTAATGAAAGATTCCCTGGGGATTCAATAAAATTTATTTCACACAAATCTTGTTCAGGCATACCTGAGCAACCTATATCAAAAGATATAGCCCAAAAGGGTGCGAACAATCGTATAAGTAATCTTCCCCACGATCTATTCTCTGCAGACTATATTGTTTCTATTGAAAATTACATAGAGAAGTTGCCATATGCTAGCTCTTGGTGTGACAAGGGATTGATACTGATTAAGGATCTATCTTCTCAATACAATATTGTTTGTTTTACTTCACCTACTTTTATACCAGCTCAATTTATTGAGCTAGCAAAAGAAATGTCAGGAATTTCTAATATTTCTGATGAGGGATACCCTGTTACTATTGGTCAGGCTATTCAAAAATCTCTTAATTATAAATCTATAGACCCACAAGATTGGCATAGAGAAGTTGAATTTGGTGGCATTTCGCGAAAACAACTTTTGTATGATGCTCTTTATAAAGCATTAAATCATCAAGAAATCGAGTTTTTAAAACAACAAATAAAAAAGTATGTTGATTTTCCAAAACCCGGCATAATATTTGCCGACTTCTTGCCTATATTTAGTAATCCAGATTCTTTGCAAATATGTATTGATCTTTTGTTTAAACGTTATAAAGAAAAAAACATAGATGTAGTAGTTGGCTTAGAATCAAGAGGATTTATTTTAGGTTCTGCTTTGGCTCATAAGCTTGGAGTTGGCTTTGTACCAGTTCGTAAACCTGGAAAGCTTCCTGGAGAAATCTATTCAGTGACGTACCAAAAAGAATATGGTTCAGATACACTGACTATTTCTAAGAATGCTTTTAAGCAAAATCAACGAGTACTTATTATAGATGATTTAATAGCAACTGGAGGATCGGCTAGAGCTGCTATTAAATTGGTTGAATTAGCCGGCGGTA
>Ga0207103_10004_pt1 | contig 75112 bp, 75 predicted proteins | sample Alteio_BWMinHeat_81_FD_153546 | JGI IMG/M metagenome (GOLD analysis project Ga0207103, IMG submission 153546) | Enriched cells from forest soil in Barre Woods Harvard Forest LTER site, Petersham, Massachusetts, United States -... | ecosystem: Environmental > Terrestrial > Soil > Temperate forest >...
CAGTAGAATAGACACCTTTTGGACTCTTTTTACCTACAGGCAAATTAAGTTTTTCAAATAGAAGATGACCCACCTGTCTTGGAGAGTTTATATTCAGGTCATGCATTCCAGATAAAGTCTTAATTTCTAATTCCAGTCTATTAATATCTTCTAATAGTTTACTTCCAATAATTTTTAAAACATTCTCATCTAAATAAATGCCATCCAGTTCCATTTGATAAAGCTCTTGTGATGTTGGCATTTCTATTTCTTCAAAAAGCTTCCAAAGATTTATTTCATGTAATTTGTTTTCTAAAATTAGTTTTAAAACAAATGTTTGATGTGAATCTGCAGCACTGTAATTTGTGGCATCTTTAAGTTCAACATAAGAAAAATTTTTTAATTTTTTGCTTTTAACAACATCATCATAACTTAACATTTTTTCATCAAGATAATGCTGAGAAAGATACTTAAGTCCAACCCGCATGCCATCATGAATAACAAGATTTGCAGCCAGCATTGTATCAAAATCTATGCCTACTAAATTTATACCCAAAGTAGATAGAACTAGTTGATCACACTTGGCATTTTGTAAAATTTTTTTATAAGATTTATCTTCTAAAATTGGCTTTACAACTGCTATTACATCTTGCTTACTTAGCTGTTGTTCTGAAACTTTATGTCCAAAAGGCACATAAAAAGCTAATCCTTTTTGGGCACAAAAAGATAATCCCACACATTCAGAATTTAGAGGATGAATATTGGTACCTTCTGTATCTATAGCAAAAGTTCCTTTTTCCCTCAAGTGTTTAACCATCTCTTGAAGTTGTTCTCTGGTCCGTACACAATTAAAAATATATCCCTTTTCATCTGCAAAAAATGGTTCATGTTTATCTTGAATTGATTCTTGACTTGAAAAAATTGAAACTTGGGTATCTTTAATCATGCTTTTGAATTCAAGATTCTCAAATAATGGCCGAGCATTGGCCCAATTATTAGGATCAAATATTATTTGCTCTTCATCTATTTTGGCGATATCTGCAAAAATTAAAGAAAAAAGCTTATAACTCAAAAAAGCATCTTCCTTATTCTCAATGAGACTATTTTTTAATTTCTCTTTTTTTATCAGATCAATATTATTATACAAATCTTCTAGGCTATTAAACTGTTTTACTAGTTCAGTAGCAGTAACTTTGCCAATACCCTTAACTCCAGGAATATTATCTGACGTGTCACCCAAAAGAGAAAAATAAAAGGGTAATCTTTCTACAGGAAATCCTAGAGTAACTTCATATTCTTGCAAATCTGTAAGCTTATCTTTAAATGCATCAAACACTACAACATTTTTCCCAAGCAGTTGATATAAATCTTTATCTGACGCTACTATAACTATTTTATAATCATTTTTATACTGCTGTACTAAAGTATTAATTATATCATCTGCTTCTAATCCAGGGATTTCTACTTGAGTTAGTTCAATTAGATCTCCAAATTGTACAATAAGCTCTTTTTGTTCAAAAAGATCACTTGGGGGTGTTTGTCTTCCTGCTTTATATTCTTGAAACATTTCTTTTCTTTGCGTACTACCGCCTTTACTATCCCAAACCAAAACCATTCTATGCGGGTCAAATTTATCAATTAATTTTTTAATCATTCTACAAAAATTATATACCGCCTGAACCGGCTGTCCTTTTGATGTAAGAAGTGGCTTCATACTATAATAAGCACGATATAAAAATGAAGAACCATCAATTAAAAATAATGTTTTTTTTGTATCAAGTTTATTTTCCATTAATTACCTAAATTAATATTTTTTAAATATATTCAAAAAATAACAAATATTAATGGAAATGTAAGATAGTTAAAAATTTCATTCAAGAGGCAAAAAGAATAATGCTGCAAATAAGATTATTAAAACCATAAACAAACCTATTTTCTGAGCTAAACAATCAAATCTGCAACACATAAATAGCCCCTAAAAACATACCATAGCCAAGGCAAAGTTATTATCAATATACCAAAATGACAGTTATCAAATCAATAGTTTAAATTATAAATATTCACCAACAATATCCACTAAATCAGGAAGCATGTGGGCAGATTCAGCAATTTCTTTTTTAGCAATTTGTTTTCTTTTATCAATTAATAGTTTTTTTATAGATTCAAAAGATCTTTCTTCTGCAATATCTAGAGCTGTTTTACCTTCTTTATCTGCTAGATCTAACGAAGCCCCATAATTTAATAATATTTCCATATCTCTTTTTGCATTATCATTATCATCGTAACCTCGAAATCTCTCTGCGAACATTAAGGCAGTCTCGCCTCTATTGTTTTGAATATTAGGATCAGCTCCGGCTTTTAATAACATTTCTATAACATCTACACCGTGTTGCGCCGCATACATTAATGCTGTGTTGCCGTCTGTATCTATATCATTAATATTTGATTTATCAAATTTTAACAATAATGAAACTATATCTGTACAACGGTAATAAACAGCCTGAATTAATGGAGTAAAACCCATATAATCCTTAACATTAAGATTAGCGCCATCTTTTAATAAAGTTTCAACTTTTTTAATATCACAAGTTTCATTTATAGCGCTTAACAAAGGAGCATCTTCATCCATGCTATAAATTACCTCTATAGATATCAAAAAAATCATAAATATAGATATTAATTTAGTTTTCATAGAAACCTCCCATTTAAAAAGCAAACAATTAAAAAAAATCTACTAAATTTAGTGTACCCAAAACCCAACAAAAAATGCAACAATTTAATCAAATTTTCTATTTCAAATATAAATAATTATTGACTTTTGCTCATATATATGGCTATAATTTACATAAATATATATTTCTTAACAATTTTAAAGAAAGGGTATTATGAATAAAATAAGTGTTTTAGTTTTTGCCTTATCTCTTTTCTCTACTCAAATAAGTAATGGAATGGGTAATCCACACAAAATGAGAACAGGCAACTTGCAAAAAATGATCAATGACAATCTTGTACAGGCTGTAAGAGATAATGATTACAATGCTGTAAAAAACCTGATTAATCAGGGAGCAAGTGCTAGTTATATAAGTGGTGCACAGCTTACTCCTCTTCATTGGACTGCAACCTATAATCAATTAGATATAGCCAAACTATTAGTTGAAAATGGCGCTGATATTAATTTTGCTAGATATGGTAAGCACACTGCTCTTATGGAAGCTGCAAGAATAGGAAACCTACATATGGTAAAATTCTTGTTAGATCAAGGAGCCAATATTGATAAAGTTGGTTATGACGGTCTCACAGCTCTTGACTTAGCAGAAAACAAGGGTCATCATGCAGTAGCCAGTCTTATAAGAGAATATAAAGCTAAAAGAGCAAAAGAAATTGAAGAAGCTACACCACTTGCTTCAGTACTTGTTGATTTAGTAGAAGAATATGAGGGATATAAAGAACCAAAAATCACTAATAAACAACAATAATTTGACTGCAAATCTCAAAAAATCTGAGCTAAAAAAATAATTTTTACTCCAAAGAAGTCAAAAACATAGTACTCTTAAGTATTATGTTCATAAAAGTCAGATTAATTAAAAACTCTTCAAAGCCTCTTCTTTATTCTATACCTGGAAAGTGGGAAAATTTAAATATTGTTGGGAGTATAATAAAAGTTCCACTTCGCAATAAAACAACCTGGGCTCTCGTAGAAGAGCACATAAAAGAGTTACCCGTTAAACCTGATTTTAAGATAAAAGAAGCACTAGAAATACAAAATTTTCCACAAGATCAATATTATTCAAAATTTATAGATGAACTTGCAAGATATTACCAAATAGAACCTATTTATTTGATTTCAAGAATGCATCAATTTATCAAGCAGGATGTAAAAAAAGATACAGAACTTGATATAATTGAGCAAAAATTTGAGCAAGATAAACTAGTAAATTTAACAGAAGAGCAACAAAATATAGTAAACTTTTTAAAGCCAAAAATTATAAATTCAGAATATTGTCCCACTTTATTACATGGTGTTACCGGATCAGGCAAAACTGAAGTTTATAAAAAATTAATTACTCACGCAATTCAACAAAACAAAACAGCAATACTTCTTTTACCAGAAGTTACAATGGCTATACAATTTGAAAACCTATTAAAATTTAGCTTGAAGAATATTTCGATTTTTGGATTTCATTCATCTTCTACGCCAAAAACTAAACGGGAACTTTGGAATAGTCTGTTAGATAATAAACCAATTTTGATTATAGGCGTTCATCTACCAATATTATTACCCATAAATAATTTGGGAATAATAATTGTCGATGAAGAACATGAAGTAGGCTATCAGGAAAAAAAACATCCAAAAATCAATACAAAAGAGGCCACTATATTAAGAGCCTCACTAAATAATATCCCAATTTTATTAGGCTCTGCTACACCTTCTATTTCATCATTAAATAATGTACAAAAATTGCAATGGAACTTTTTTCAACTTAAACAACGCTTTGGTGGAGAATTTGCAAAAGTTGAAGTTGTAAATTTAAATGATAAAAAACAGAGAAAAAATTTTTGGATAAACCCTAAGTTAGAGAAATTGATTATTGATAGATTAGCAAAAAAAGAACAGTCTATAATTTTTATAAATCGTAGAGGCTTTAGTTTTTTTGTACAATGCAAAAATTGTAACTTTATATTTAAGTGCAAAAATTGCTCAGTCAGTTTAGTTTTGCATGAAAATAATTTACTTTACTGCCATTATTGCGCACTTTCAAATTCATATCCTAAAAATTGTTTAGATTGTAAATCAACAGACTTTTTAAAAAAAGGTATTGGTACAGAACAAGTTGTAACTATTTTGCAAAAAATGTTTCCCTATGCCTGCATCGAACGGGCTGATATGGAAATAACCTCAAAAAAGAAAAAATGGAAAGAAACTTTAGAAAATTTTCATCAAGGCAAAATAGATATACTTGTTGGTACACAAACTATTACAAAAGGTTATCATTTTCCTAATGTTACACTAGTTGGAGTTTTGTGGGCAGATCTTAATCTACATTTTCCAATGTTTAATGCTTGCGAAAAAACATTACAACAACTAATTCAGGTAGCAGGCCGAGCTGGCAGAGCAAAAAAAAACAGTGATGTTATAATTCAAACCATGACAGATCATCCAATTTATAACTATTTAAATGAAGTTGATTATCTTCAATTTTATAGTTATGAAATAGAAAAGCGCAGAGAAAGCAATTATCCTCCTTGCACCCGTTTAGTGGAAATTGAATTTAAAAACAAAGATGAAACTGTAGTTGATTTGGAATCTAAGAGATTTAAACAAGAAATTACACAAAAGTCAGACCCTAATGTTATTATTATTTTGGGTCCCGTCAAACCCCCTGTTTCTAGAATAAAAAATCAGAATTTTCGCAAAATTTACATAAAAAGCAACAACATAAATATTGTAATTAATTTATTTAAAAATCTAGATAAAAACTCTTATAAAAGCGAAATTTATTTCACACCTAACCCTATAAATTAAAAATTATTGATTTTAAAGGCAAAAAACCATTATTTTAAATAGTAAGTATAAAGTGGAGGATCAGAAATGAAAAGATTATTTTTAAAAGTATTAGTATTAAACTTGTTTTTTTCTTACCCTCAAGTTAAGGCAGAATTAACTACTGGAGAACAGACTGCTATTGGAACTGTAGCAACTATTATTGCTTCAGCAGCTATAGTGTTAGCAAAAAATTATTACTATAAAAAAACAGAGGATTTTCTTAGAGGCTTTGATCAAATTTTTTCAGGTAAAGGCAACGTACAATTGGCTATAGCACAAACTATCAAAGAAAATAATCCACAAAATTTATCTGGACAAGAATTAGAAAAATATACTCAAAAATTGATGTCAGATGCTAATGATATAATTAAAAGCTTAAGAACAAGCATGCAAAAAGATATGGCCCTTCTGGGTAAAGGGCAAATAAATTCAGATCAATTTATATCCAATACAAATGAAGCATTAAAATCTAATATCAAATCAAAATTTGGCACAGAAGATGTAGATTTTACTGATGTTTTAAAAAGAGGATTTGGATCAGGAGCATTGAAAGATCTTGCTACAGAAAAGTATTTTTCTACAATTGAACTTGAACATCCTATAGCTATGCAAGAAACTGCAAAGATGGAAGCAACTTTTTTACCAAGCAGGTTATCACAAGAATCAATCTCTTTATCAAGATCAAGAAGCTATTCTGAAAAACCATACTTTGAAGAATTTAGCGAGCCAATATTCCATCAATACGACTTACCTACAATTCATCAAACAACTACCAAATATTAAAGATTGAAAAATATGAAGAAACTATTGTTTATTATTTTTATTTTTAATTTTAGTAATTTTGTTTTTTCAATGGATAAAATATTTGAAAATGCTATTAATAATTTACAATTTTCTGATCACGACAAATCGATCATAAAAAAATATATTGAATCTCTTCCTGGTTATAAAGAAATAAGCAAACTGAAACCCACTGAATATCAAAACCAAGGGAGATTAATATTAGATTTTAATGAAATTATTCACATAGATACTTCTAAGCCCCTAGAAGAGCAAATTAATACCTTAACTTTGAAACGAGATCTTCTTAAATATATTGAAGAGGAATTTGTAAAAACAAAGATACCAGGAGCCACAAAAGATATAAATAGATCGCTTATTCAGACTGAAAAAGATCTCTTGATAGCAAAAGACAAACTAGAAGGTTATTATAAAGAAAATGTTTCTGTTCTTGACCCCAAGACAATAATTAATCATAAACAACAAGCTCTATATCAAGCTGATCTTAAAAAATTACCAGAGTTATTCACAAAGCCACCTATTACTCCTAAACTTGAATCAGCACATTTTTCACCTGCATTACAGGTTGGTCATCAAATTGTACCGGATGTTATTTTAAGGCCTGGATATGAGTTGAAGTAAATATTAAAATCTAATTTTAAATTCACCTGATTTAGAATCTAATTTCAATTCAGTGTTTGATTTTTCATCAAAATCCCCTTTAATAGAAACAAGGCTAAAACCCTCTTTTTTTAAAGCATTTTTTAGATTCTTAACATTTGGTTCTTTTATATTATTTTTCAGATAAAGTTTTATAAAATAGTTCTTGAATTCTTTGTCTAAACAAACAAACTCAGCTTTAGATACCTCAGGTAAAGATTCTAAAGCTCTTAAAGATAAGCTTGCACAAAGCTTACACTCGATCCCCTCAACTTTAAGTTCATATAAATTACTATTTTTTTGATGCGAATTATAAACAGTCTTATTTGAAGATTTTTTTGCACAACCTGGCAATAAAAATATTAGTAGTATCAGGGGTTTAAATAATTTGTTCATGTAATAAGATTACTAACAATAAACAAGCAGAGCAAGCCTGCAAGCTTTAAATTCTTTTAGATAAAAAAGACAAAGCCTGTCGTAACATATGGTCAAAAGAAGCATCTTCTCCAGAATTGCCTCTTAAAAAATCAAGCGCTTTTGTTACTTCTTGTCTTGAATAATTTAAAGAATTAAGAGCTTCAGAGATATCTTTAAAATGTTTCATGTTACCAGCATCTTGAAAGGTAATACCTGATTGTAGAATATCTGCAACTTTGTGCTTTAATTGCACTATAATCTGTTCAGCTTTTTTTGCTCCAATTCCATTAACACAGCTCAAGGATTTAATATCTTGCTCATGGATAGCTCTAATAAAATCTTTAGGCTGCATTTGACCTAACACAGCAAGTCCTATTTTGGGCCCTATTCCAGAACAACTTATTACAAGCATAAATATTTTTTTCTCTTCTTCGGTAATAAAACCATATAAAGAAGGCCCATTTTCTTGGTTCCAATTAAAATATGTATGCAATACTAATTCTTTGCCTGGAACTATTAAATCAGGAGAAACTACATAAATTTCTAAGCCTAAACCTGATTGATTTAATACTGTAACGGGATTTGTAGAATTTAAAGGAACGCCTCTTAAATATCCAATCATCGTGTACCTTTCGAATCAAATAATATATTAAAAGTTAGTATAGCGTATAGAAATTGACAATGAGCTTAATTCTGTTAAATTATTAGTATCTTTGCGGGAATAGCTCAGTTGGTAGAGCGTTGCCTTGCCAAGGCAAAGGTCGCGGGTTCGAATCCCGTTTCCCGCTCCAAAATTTATATTGTTAAGTGTATCAAATAAGTCAAAGAAGTTTGAATTAATATAAAATCCTAATAAAAATCAGAATTTAAAATTTATTATTTATAGTTCAAATAAAAAAAGTTACTATTAATTATAGTAAACAGTTATATTATAAACATAAAAAATTAACAAAATTGCCAGAAAGGGCGTTAATTGATGAAATCAATAATTCAAGAATCTTCCTCAATAGCAAAAGCTATAGAAGAGGCATGGAAAAAAGCTGATCAACCTAAAGAATTTTCAGTCAAGATTTTCCAAGAACCTAAAAAAAATTTTTTTGGATTTACTAAAATATCTGCAAAAATAGGCTTTTTCTTTAAAGATTCTATAGATAACCAAAATAAATATCAAAAAAGAGATGATGGACAAGTAAGACGAGTATCATCTAATCAATCACAAGGGTCCTCTGGATATAACACAGATACTCAAGGGCAACAAAGAAGATCAGGGCCGGGTCAAGGGCAACAAAGGCCATACAGACCTTATAGACAGGGGTATAGAAAGAAAACATATGGCGGATTTAAACCAAATTTACCACCAAAAGACTCAGATAAGTCTTAATGAACAATGTATCATAGCGCAATGCACCCCAAAAGGCAGTGGTGCTGTTGCTATTATTAGATTATCAGGAAATTCTGCCATAAGCATTGTAACCAACATAAGCAGGCTTGGTTCAGGCAAATTAACAGATTTTGCTTCACATACAGTTCATTATGGGTGGGTAGTTGATGAAAATGAAATAATAGATCAAGTTATGTTCATTTTAATGCATGGCCCAAAAACTTTAACTGGCCAAGACATAGTTGAAATAACTTGTCATAACAATCCCTTTATTATTGAACGAATTATAGAACTAGCAATACAAAATGGCGCTAGACTTGCTCAACAAGGCGAATTTTTAAAACGGGCTTTCTTAAATGAAAAAATTGACCTAATACAAGCAGAAGCAGTAAATGAACTACTTAAAGCTAACACTCATCAAACCTTAAAAAAAAGTTTGGCAAAAATTAAAGGCAGTCTTTCTAACTTTATAAACCAAATTGAATCAGATTTATTAAAATGTTTAGCTTTAAGTGAAGCTAGCTTTGAATTTATTGATGATGAAATAGAATTTGGACCCCAAATAATTCAAGAAATAGATCAAATCATACAAAAAATCCAAAACTTAAAACAAAACTTTAATCAACAACAACAAATCAGAGATGGTATTAGAATTGCTCTAATTGGCTCTGTCAACGTTGGCAAATCCTCTCTTTTTAATAGATTATTAAATACTGATCGAGCAATTGTAAGTGAAATTGCAGGAACAACTCGAGACTCAATTGAAAAAGGTATCTATAAAAATGGTCAATATATTACAATAATAGATACTGCCGGGCTAAGACAAACTCAGGATATTATTGAACAACAGGGAATTAATAGATCATTCGAGGAAGCAGAAAAAGCTGATATTATTTTACTAATCTACGATTGCTCTAGATTACTTTCTGATCAGGAAGAACAGGTTTATAACCAAATAATAAACAAACATGGCTCTAAAATTATTTATGTTGCCAATAAGAGCGATTTAAGGTTACAAAACGATCCCACTCCCAGTCATCCTGAGGGAAGCACGAAGTGCGAAGTCGAAGGATTAATTACCCAAGCACTTCTTGTGTCTACAAAAACAAGTCAAAATATTCCTGAATTAAACCAAATAATAGAACAAAAAATTAGCTTGCTACTTAAAGATGATTCCCCTTTCTTGTTAAATCAACGGCAATTTAATCTACTTATTGACCTTGAAAAAAAACTTCATGAGATAAAAAATATGTTAAGTAAACCTGAATATGAAATTCTTTCAATTCACATCAACGAAGCCCTTCAAAGCATAAGCGAACTTTCAGGGAAAAATATCAGTGAAAAGGGAATGGATACCATATTCAAAGAGTTTTGCGTAGGAAAGTAAGCTATTTTTGCTGGGATTTCAGCCACACAGAATAGGTCGTTTTATAATCATCATTATTATTTTTACAATATTGATAAAAACTTTTTAAAGTTTCTAATCTATCTAAATCTGCTTTTTGATGAGATGGGGTACTTTGTCTTATTAATAATAAATTATGATTACCTAACAATGATTGTCGTTTAGCTATTGTTTCAAAATCGACCTTTTTAGCATTATAAAACATATCAAAGAATGCTAATGCAGTTGTAGTTCTTCCCTCGCCCGCTTCACAATGTATATGCAACCAACTATCTTTATGTTCCTTAAACAATGATAAAAATTCATCCACAGCTCTAATAGATGGTCCTGAATCGTCAGTTATAGGAATTCTTGCATAATGAAGCCCATGACTATTAACCAAATCCTTTTCTGAAGTAATAGTCACAATAGGATAACTATAAATCTTACAGTCAATTATATCGGGCCAACCTTTTTTTTCTTCATCGTTTGGGTGAAATCCATAAACCTTAACGTTTTTTTCAGACTTCAAAGCAGCTATTTTCTGGACTTCATCTTTTTGAACATCAGCAGATGACTTATTTAAATTGTAACGAGCAAAGGTAAAATGATCTATGGGTTTTTGATACCAAGCAAATGGTATATTATTAACGTACATATGGGATTCTTCACGAACATCAACAATAATAATATCATGTGCCCCTTTTTGACGCAAATTTAAAACCATATTAGATATAACTTCTGGGTAAAATTGCGCACTCCCTGATGCATTAAGCTCTTCAAGCCCTTCTGTGAGCTTATCACTCTGGTTTTGAAATTTTAACTTTGCAACATCCTGCATTGTTCTAAAATTAGGTGGCAAATTCGTTACAATATCAGCATTAGGGTCAAACTTTAAAATTTGTTGATTCTCATTAGGACACTCGTTTGTTTGAGTTATACTTGTTGTAACAAATATAATAGTAAATATCTTAATAGAATTTTTCGGAAATAATTTTAAATTCATAACAACTCTCCATAAATAAAAAATGTATATAAATTAATTATATTAAATTCAATTAGAATATATCAAGAATATTATGTTAATTTTTTCAAAACCTATCTGGATCACTCCTGATAAAAAAAGAAAAAATAAATACAAGTAATAAAACGGCTACTCTGGATTATACGATTTTCATAAGCCTGATTATACGATTTTCATAAACTTATTTCATTTTGAAATTTATATTGACGAGAGATCCTTATTTCGCTATAATATTATTAATTATAATTATAGTTATGTACTAAACATTCTAAGAGGGGTATTTTATGAAAAAGATATATTTGTTCAATTTTACAGTTGTTTCATTTGTTTCATTTTCACTATTCTCTTCACAAAAAAACTTATCAGATCAAGAGCTTTTAGACCTTGTAATTGCATTGTCACTTTCTGAAAGCGAACAAAAAGCTGCACAACCTTCTAAAACACCTATTTCAGAAAAACAAAAAGAGATCGCGCTTAGCTCTTATAATTTTGGGGGAGCTTTTGTCCTTCCTGTTATAAAATCAAGATCAGGTAATGAAATGGTTCTTTTGGGTAGAGAATCCCATAAAGATGAGCAGGGTGATTTAGTTTACAATGCATTTGGTGGAACAAAAGATGCAGGTGAAACCCATCCAGTAGTAACAGCATCAAGGGAATTTCAAGAAGAAACTAAGGAAACAATTTTCAAAAGCATTAAAGAATCAAGGGATTATTTAGATAAAAACACACAAAATATAATAGGCAATGCCATAAGAGGCAAAAATTCTGTTATTTATATAACTAATTTTGATTATGATACATTAAAAAATATAAAAAGCTTTTACTCCTCAAAGCTTAAAGGAGCAAAGTACAATGAGATGGACAAGGTCGCTTGGGTTAATAAAAATGAGTTAATGAATGTTATTAAAAATTCAGCTCCAGGTAAAACTTATGAAATTCAAGCAAATATCATAAATCCTGATGGCTCAGAAAACAAAGGTCAAACCATTAAATTAAAACGCTTTTTTGTAAGTCTTTTAAGACCATTTACTCAAGGAGCTCCAACTATAGCTAAAGGTCGAGATCCTAGAGTGTTATTCTATTCTGTATAAAATAATTAAGAGCTAAATACAGAAATTACCCATATTTAGCTCTTAAATTTTATAAATATCTAAGAAATTACGCTTCTAATACAACAGTTTCTGCTCTTCTATTTGGAGCTTGAGCTTCCATGCCATCTTCATCTGTTAATAGCATAGATGAGCCAAAGCCTACAGATTTGATTTTATCTCTGGAAATACCTTCATTTTCATAAACTTTTGCAACCTTTTCAGCTCTTTCTTGAGATAAAGAATAGTTATACTCTTTATTTTTAGCTATTTTACAAGAATGTCCTTTAACAACAACTCCTGATTTAGGGTTCTTATTCAATTCTTTTTTGATTGATTGAGCATTGCGTTTGATTTTTTCCTTTTCTGATGAATTAACCTTAGAACTATCAAAATCAAACTGTACTGTTTCTGTTTTTACAGATGTTCCTTCATCCATATTATCCCACGAGAGATCACTATTAGCCTTAACTCCACCATTATCCTCAAAAACATTTACCGCTGCGTCATCCTCTAAGACAAATTCTTCTGCTTCTTCGCTAAAAGTTTTTGCATTAGTTCCTTTCTTATAAGAACTGTCCTCCGTTGATGATTCTTGGCATTTTGGCTTTTTCTTAAAGCAACAACCAGGAACTGCAACAGTAGATAATAAAACTAACGACAATATCTTTTTATTCATAGTGCTCCTATCTTTTAGATTAATAAATTTTTAAAATATGATATAATGTTTAACATATTATTGTAGTTTTTTAAAGCAGTTTCTAATCAATTTTCTATTCATTCTATTAATTAAAGGTTTTTATGTATTATACTTATTAATATTAAAAGAAATTGAATTAGATAAAATAATAAAATTTATGACAAAAAGTAAAAGCATGAAGAAAATTTTAATCAGCAAAACACCTTGGGAAACGCGGGCCGCAATTATTAGAAATGGTCGGCTGCAAAACGTATTTTTTGCGCCTAATTCAATTAAAAGTTTAGAGCGTTGTTTTTTTAAGGGAATAGTAACAAAAATATTACCTGGTATACAAACAGCATTTGTAGATATTGGCCAAGAAAAATCCGGCTTCTTACACATATCCGAAATTGATAGGGATCTGGCAATATCACGTATGTCAGACAATTTTCAAATGGATGACGGTGAAGTAAAAGAACCAAAAAGAACTGGTCCGGCTGATATAAGTAAAATATTAAAAGAAAATGAACCTGTACTTATACAAGTTAGCAAAGAACCTATATATGAAAAAGGAGCTAAACTAACAACTTGCTTTACCCTTCCAGGCAGATTTATAGTCTTAATGCCAAATATTCCAAGAATTGGCATTTCAAAAAAGATAGAGGACAAAGAAGAGCGCATAAGATTAAGAGAAACCTTAAAAAAAATATTACCTAAAGGAATGGGGGCTATTATTAGAACTTCTTCTGCAAATAGAAGTTTTGGAGAAATTTCTAAAGACGTAGCTTTTCTGGTTCACACATGGAATTCTATAATTTCTAAGTTTAAAAAAGCTAAAAATACAGAAAAAATCTATGATGAGCTTCCATTGTCATTACTTGTAGTAAGAGATAACCTGGATGACGATGTAGAAGATGTAATTATAGATGACAAAGAAACCCATTCTAAAGTGTATAAATTCATCAAGGGTATAGCCCCAGAATATGAATATAAAATAAAAACATGGCAAAATCCCCCAGATCTTTTTGAATATTTTGATATAGACAGCCAAATAGATGACGCTCTTAAAAAGAAAGTATACCTAAAATCCGGAGGCTCAATTATAGTAGAAACAACTGAATCTATGACAGTAGTAGATGTTAATACTGGTAAATTTATAGGTAAATCAAATTTAGAAGAAACACTTTTACAACTTAATCTTGAAGCAGCTGAAGAAATTGTTCGTCAAATTAGATTAAGAAATATAGGTGGCCTAATAGTTATAGATTTTATAGATATGGCATCTTACGGAAATCAGCAAAAGCTATTTAAATTTTTTGAACAAACCTTAAAAGAAAGAGATAAGTTCCAATCTGTTGTATTAAAAGTATCTGAATTTGGGTTATTACAGATGACTCGTAAAAGATCCGGAAAAACTTTAATGCAACAGCTAATGGAGAATTGTAAGCAATGTTACGGTCTTGGAGAAGTTAAATCTATTAGAAGTCAAGCTTTTGCTATTTTAAGAAAGTTCCAAGAAGATATAATCTTAAATAAAAATAAAAATAACTTTATTTTGTCAGTTAATAACGAACTATTTGATTATTTAACCAATCATGAATTTAATTCAATTTTAGAGCTTGAAAAAAAATATAATTGCAAAGTTACACTCTCCAAGAAAGAAAGTTTAACTTCACAAGAATACAAAATAGATTTTCAATAACATTCAAAAATAATTCTGCTATAATAAATTTATGCGTAATTAGATCCGTCGTATCCCTCGACAAGCTCGGGACGAGCGGATCTAGGAAATTTTTCTCGCGCTCGTGGTGAGCTTGTCGAACCATACGAGCGAATTTCATCCGGAGAAAACGGTGGCAAGTCCTTCAATTTTAGATAATTATCCTGATTATGAAGTAAATATTGGCATAGAGGTTCATGTTCAACTTAATACTAAAACTAAAATATTTTGTAGAACTGCTAATGGAACATCCCAAGAACCAAATACAAATATATGTCAGGTATGCTGTGGATACCCTGGGGTTTTGCCTGTATTAAATAAAAAAGTTGTTGAGTATGCAATTTTAGTTGGTTTGGCTACAAATTCTAAAATCTCACCTAAATCTTTTTTTGCAAGAAAACATTATTTCTATCCTGATTTGCCCAAAAATTATCAAATAACACAGGGTGCTTTGCCCATATGTACTGAAGGGAACATAGAAATTAAGCTTGAAGATAACAGAAAAAAAATTATTCGCCTAATCAGAATTCATATGGAAGAAGATGCAGGCAAAAGTCTCCATAGTAACATGAGCAATGAAAGCTTTATAGATTTAAATAGAACAGGCACTCCTCTACTTGAAATTGTAAGCTATCCAGATATATCAAGTTCCCATGAAGCAAAAGAATATCTTAAAACATTACGTTCTATTGTACAATATCTAGGTGTATGCTCTGGCAATATGGAAGAAGGAGCCTTTAGAGCAGACACAAATATATCTGTAAGAAAAAAAGGCGCAACAAAACTAGGAACTAGATGTGAGCTGAAAAATATAAACTCTTTTAAATTTATAGGCGATGCAATTGAATATGAAATAGAAAGACAAATCACCATACTCGAAGAAGGGCAGCAAGTTATACAACAAACTCGTCTTTGGGATGAAAAAAATAGAAAAACAATTTTAATGAGATCCAAAGAAGAAGCCGCTGATTACCGTTACTTTAATGATCCAGATTTGCCTGTAGTAGAAGTAGATCAAAACTGGATTACCAATATTAAAAATAGTATGCCAGAGTTACCAAATCAAAAATTTGAACGTTTTATTAAAGAAGGCTTGTCTCCTTATGAGGCTGACATTTTAGTTAATGATATAGAATTAGCTAACTACTATGAGAGCACTCATAAACTCAATAATAGCAAACAAGTTATTAATTGGATTTTAAGAGAACTTCTTGGATATATTAAAGATTCTAAAATTACACTATTAGAATGCAAAGTAACACCGGAAAAGCTAGCCAAGATAGTTAGCTTGTTAGAAAGTAGCAAAATTAATAATCACGCAGCAAAAGAAGTTTTTGATATTGTAGCCGAAACAGGTGAAAATCCTGAAACAATAATCAAAGAACGCGGTCTTGAACAAATAGGCTCTATAGATGAGCTTGAAACAATAATTAAACAGATTATTGATGACAATCAAAAACAAGTTACTCAATTTAAAGCTGGCAATGAAAAACTTTTTGGCTTCTTTGTTGGCGAATCAATGAAGAGAACTAAAGGTAAAGGTAATCCCCATTTAATTCAGGAATTATTAAAAAAGTATTTAAATAATTAAATCTTTTTTAATATAGCTCTAGTAAGCCAGATCATCCCCAAAACAGTTAATTTAGCACCCTGAAATATTTTTTCAGTTATAAATGCTTGTAGACCGCTAGAAAAAACTCCAGCCACAGCTAAAGCTAACAATTTTGAGTGCTTATTATTAATTATTTTGTTCCATTGAATTTTGTCATTATTTGGTTTTGACAAATATTTAACTATATACGGAGCAAGATCTCTAGATGCTTTTATTGCAGGGATTAGCCAAATCAATATAAATAAATTTCTTGTAGAAAGAATAGATTTATTTGCATTTTCTATAAAATTTCTTGCAGCGCTTGCGACTTCTGGATCCCTTAAAGAATCTTTTAAAACATCTTTAAGAGCTCGGGAAAGCTCTGGATCAGATAGTAATCCTTTTAAGAAGACTCTACTGTTGTGCATTAACTCTGGATTTGTTAGTATTCCGTTCAAAATAATATTTGCGCTATTCGTTCCCTTTTCTACTAATTCCTTACTTTCAACTATACTTGCAACCGAATCTTGAGCAGCACTGCGTAATCTCTGACTCTCAACAATACGTGCTAAAGTTTCAATTACAACATCTCTATTATTCTCAAGTACGTCACTAAGAGTTTGTTTTAAAGAAGCATGAAACTCATCCATATTTCTTTTTGTTTCAGCATCCAAATCTCTATTATTAAATCTAAATACGGTATCTGATGAATCAGAGACTAGAGACTCGTGAAACTCATCAATTTCTCTTTTTCTATCACGTTCTAACTCTTGGGGAGTTTTAGTTTTTGGCTTGAGAAGATAAATTGTCCTGGCAGAACGAGGATTTTCACTTTCCTCTTTTTGTTCTTGATACATGGAAAAAGAAAGAAAATTGCTTTGTAAAAGAAAAATTATAGAAAATAATACAAATATATTTTTTAACTTCATAAATATTCCGGCCCTATATAATAAATTTAATTAAATGAGTTCACTATTTATAGTCTACCAGAATATTAAATAAAATTAAGTGGGGTATAATATTTACTTTCTAAATCTATTAAGTATTTGTAGCAGTAAAGTTTGTAAATCAGGTAAGTTTTGAAGTTCTAAGCCATAATTTATTAAAATTAACCCAACTATAGCTCCAATGATAGGTATAATTAAAGGACCAGCAGAAAGAACAAAAAGTATCCCACCCAAAATTAAGGCAACAAAGCTCAATACAACATTAGAATTATTCTTCATAGGTTCTCCTAAAATAAAAATCTTATTACCAAATAATAATTAAAATCATTGACAGTGTAAAGAGTAATAAATTTTTAAAATTATTGGGTTAATTTTTTTAATCTTTCAGAATCAGGCGCCAAACGTTTTGCAACTTTTATAGCAGAAACTACAGCGCTCTCATGCGCATCAATATCATGAGTATAAAGCCCTGCAAGCCACAGATTGTTTCTACCTTGCAAATTTTCAATAGTTTTTTGTGATTTAAAGTAATCTAAATTTGGTTTTGCATGCTTAAAATCCTCAATTGCATAAATATTTTCTGGAGTAAAAAAACTTGGGTACAACCAACTTCTAAAAATAGGTTTTTTACTTTTCCATTTTTTGTAAAAAGTTAAAGTGCTGTCAATACCATTATAAATTATATTAGAAATGGACCATTCAGATTGATATTTTGGCATAAATCTAATATCAGAATGTATAGCAACTTTGGCATCAATATATTCTATCTTGTTTAAGGAGTTATATAGTGGCTTTGCATGTTCAATATTGCTCAAAAGTTTTGCTGCGTCACTTGCATTTGTAGCAATAATCAAGTGATCTACTTCATGAATAAAATTATTTTTTTGTTCTATAATATATTTATTATTATTGTATGTAATTTTTAGAATATTAGAGGAGGTTATAATTTTCGCTTTATTAATCTGGGAGCCCAAACTATTTATATAGACAGAAACCCCATCAACTATTTCCAACCACTTACAATTTTTTAGGCCCATAGATTCGTTTTTCATTATCCAAGATAAAATATTATATGCTGCAAATGTTTTAAATTCTTGTGGCTTTGCGCCCCAGCCTGCTGCAAATAAAGGCAAAAAAAAGTCGTTTTTGAATGTGCTTGTAAGTTTTAAATTATTCAGAAAACTCTCTAAAGTTATTGAAGTATCAATATCTTTAATAATTTTTGCGCTTTTATACATTAGATATTTTAATTGTATAAGATTTAATAAATTTGAAGGAAGAAAATCATACCAAAAGATTTTTTTTTGTATTGGAGGCAAAACTACAGCATGATCATTCTCTGGTTTAAAAAAACTAAAAGAAAGAGGGTATGCTTCTGTTTGAATATCTAAAATTTTAAGCAATTTACAAAAATTTGGAAACATCAATTTATTAAAGAACTCAAAACCAATTTCTATAGGAACTTTTTTGCCTTCCAAATCAATATAAATAGTTCTAGCGTGTCCACCAAGAACATCCTTCTGCTCAAACAATATTACATCACAACTTTGTTCCAATAGCCAAGTTGTTAACAAACCTGCTGCACCACCACCTATAATACCAACCTTCATAAACCTACCCCTATGTTTTATTTCCTATGCTTAAAACATACTATTTTCAGGTAACATTTAGAAAGAAAAAAATTTATAATGTAGATTTTTTTAAATTAATAATTTATTTTAATAGAGAAATTAAAGTAAATCTTCAAATTAAGGAGCTAAAAAAATGGCATTTAGTGTAAAATCTAAAAAAAGTGGCAAAACTTATTATTTACATTCAAAAGAAGTAGAACTTAAAGGTGGCAGAAAGCAAAGAATTTTCTATTTTGCTGGCACACAAGAATCTAATGCTCTTAATGCATTACCTGCAGGTTATGAAACTATGGAAAATGCAAAAACAGGTTTGCCAATGTTAAGAAAAAAGAAATAATTCTAAGAGCCCTGAAATCTCAAGGGCTCAAATATTTAACAAATCTGTAAATTTTATAGTTTCTCTTGTTAATTCACGCTCATTAAATATACTCTTAATTAAAAAAAGGGGTATATTATGCCAAAAGTCTCGATCTGGAAAGGGTCAATTACATTTGGTCTTGTCAATATCGATGTTCAATTATATTCTGCCGTAAGCCAGCACTCTTTGGGGTTTAAGTTACTGCACAAAAAATGTGAAACTCCTGTGCAATACAAAAGATGGTGCAGTACTTGCCAAAAAGAAATTGATTGGACAGATATTGTTAAGGGCTTTAAATTAGACAATGGAAACTATTTTATATTAACCAAAGAAAATCTTGCAAAATTAAAACCAGAAAAAACTGATTATATTAATATTATAGAATTTATAGAAAAGGATTCTTTAGATAATATTTATTCTAATCAACACTATTATGTTAAGCCAACTAAATCTTCAGATAAAGTATTTTTTTTATTTGAAACGGCTCTAAAAAAAACAAATAAAATAGCTATAGGACAGTTTGTTTTACGCGATAAAGAATATATTTGCTCAATAGAGCCATATAAAAATATCTTGTTATTAACCACTCTTAATTATGCATATGAAATTAAACCTATAGATTTTGAGATTAAAATACCAAAAGTAACAACTGAAGAAATTAAATTGGCGCAGGAACTTATAAAAAAATTAACTGTGAAAAAATTTGATATAAATAAATTTAAAGATAGCTTCGCCCAAAAATTAAAAAAACGTATTCATGAATCTGCAAAAAAATCTGGCAAAAAAATTAAAAAAACAAAAAAAATAGAAAAACCGGCTCATGAAAAGATTTCTCCTTCTTTAATAACTACTTTGAAAAAGAGTATCAAAGAACCCAGAATTTATGCACGCTCCAGGTAAATTATGAAACTAAAAGTAATGAATGCTTCGCTGGGCAACAAAAATGATTTAAAAAACAAAAATTATATCTTTGAGCCTAAATTAGATGGTTACAGAGCGCTCTGTTTATTTGATGGCAAGAAATTAAAATTTGTTTCCAGATACGATATTGATATAACAGAAAATTATCCTGAATTAAATTTTGCAAAAAATCTTAAAGCAAAAAATTGCGTACTTGATGGTGAAATAGTTGCTTATAACAAAAAGGGCTTGCCAGATTTTTCTTTGTTGCAAGAAGGTGGAACTGGCACATTTGTAGTTTTTGATATTTTAGAGAAAAATAATAAATCTTTAGTTAATAAACCTATACTAGAACGTAAAAAAATTTTACAAGATACTGTTAAAGATGGTAATGGCATAGAAACTATTGTATTTACATATGATGGTATAGATCTATGGAAAAAAATAGTTAAACTTGGTCTTGAAGGTATAATGGCCAAAGAAATAAACAGTAAATATTATCCTGGAACTCGTTCAAAAGTATGGATAAAAATTAAACAATTAAAAACCGCAGACTGTGTAATAATTGGCTATACTCAAAAACAACGCTTAGTTTCATCATTAGCTTTAGGATTATATGATCAATACGGAAAATTACATTATATTGGAAAAGTTGGTACCGGATTTTCTTATGATTTTATTAAAGAGCTAAAAAATATTCTTGATAAAATTCACACAAATAAAATCCCTGTTAAACTAGAAACAGATTTACATAATGTCACATTTGTAAAACCTAAATTAGTTTGTGAAGTTAAATTTGTTGAATTAACAAAAGCTAAAAAATTAAGATCTCCTGTTTTTTTAAGATTAAGAAATGACAAAAAAACTAAAGCCTGTTTATTTAAACAGCAATTTTAAAACCCCTCCCGGTCACCCTGCTTGTCCGTCGAAGCCTTGGCGAAGACGGAAGCGAGCATCCTTCGACAAGCTCAGGATAAACTCCATGCGAAGTCGAATGGGTTTCTTGTTTTTTTAAGTTTTAAAACTATCAAGATGATTTTCTAGGAACTTTAATCCCTTTTTTTCTTGCTTCTGAAAGACCTATGGCGATTGCTTGTTTACGACTTTTTACTTTCGCTCCGCCTCGACCACTTCTAGCAGTACCCTTTTTATATTTTTTCATCTCTTTTTCGACCATTTTTTGGGAACCTTTACCATATTTTCTGCTTTCCGATTTTTTATAAGCCATAATATCTCCTGTTTTAATTGATAAAAAATAAAAGATGAAAACTCATAAATCTGACCTTATGCTTCTATTTAACACTTACGAGTTAATAAGAAAATAGCTTCATTTCACTACCTTTTCATCCTCTAATACCTAGGCTATCAAAATCATTTTCCATTTGTCAAGTTTTTGAAAAAATATTTTAATTTGGGAATAAAACTCTTGATTTTTTATCATTCAACTTGAAATAATAAGTATAGAGTATATTAATTGTTTTTTTAAAAAGGAGAAATCATGACTAAAAATAGTTTCATTAAGTTATTGATTACTTTAGTCGTTGTAAGTCAAATATCGACTGTTACCTCTCTTCAAGCCAGAGGTGGCGGAGGAGGTCACGGCGGTGGTGGCGGCCATATGGGCGGCGGTCACGGTGGCGGACATGGTGGATATCACGGTGGCGGAAGAGGATATGGACATCGCGGTAACTGGGGCGGAGATGGTTGGGGCTGGGGTGAAGGTGCTGCTATAGGCCTTGGCGCTGGTTTAGCCATAGATGGTGCCCTAGATTACGATGGGTATGACGGATATGGTTATGATTATGATGATTATGATGATGTTTACTAAACCTAAATATTATCATTTATTAATTATGTTCTGTTGCATTTTAGCAACAGAACATATTGTTTTTGCCAAAGGTGGTGGCGGTTTTGGAATAAACCAATACTACAATGGTGGTACAGGGTTAAGTTCATTCAATACAGGACAGAATTCTATAGGATTTGACAGAACTGGACAAAACATTGAAGGACAAGACAGAATGGGATTCAATAGAGACGGAAACGCTGATATATACGATCCATTAGGGCATTATAATCAAGAAAGAAGCAATCCAAGAAATAATGGCTATAGAACAAATTATAGCGGCTGGAATAGAAATGGATGGTACAGCCAATTTGGATATAGTGCTTATCCATGGCTAGATTTAGGCCTTGGAGATTATGAATATTTGGATATAGGTGTAGGTCACACAGAAAATTAGTTTAATAAAAGAGGAGGTAATTATGGAAAAAAAACTAAGTTTTAAAAAAATTTTAGCTTTAATATTATGCTGTAGTCAGCTTTTGACTACTATGCTAAGTGAAGCCAGAGGTGGTGGAAGAGGCGGCGGTGGTCGAGGTGGTCGCGGCGGTGGTCACAGAGGTGGTGGGCGAGGTGGTCGTGGCGGCAGAGGTCGAGGTGGCAGCCATGCTAGAAGCCGTAGCTCAAGTCGTTCCAGAGGCCGAGGCGGTCGTGGTAACCGAGGCAGAGGCAGAGGTCGTGGCCGAGGCCGTGGTGGTCGTGGTTGGGGCAGAGGTTGGGGTCGTGGTGCCGGTTGGGGTGCTTGGGGCTGGGGCTGGGGTCTTGGTCTAGGCTTATTTGCCGGCTGGGGTCTATATGGAGCCTTTGGTCCATGGTCCTGGGGATGGGGAAGACCTTGGAACTATTACCCATTTTATGATTTCGGCTATAACTTTGATTGGTGTGGCGGTACATACTCTTATCCTTGTTATTGGGATACAGATGAAGTCGCTCAAGAAGTTCAAGTTGTTAAATATGTTAATGACAATGAATTTGACACTGCTTTAGACAGACTAGAAGATAAATTAAATCAAATTATTGAACAACAACAGGGAACTTCTCAATTAGCTGATAGCGTTAATAGTTTAGGTTATATGTTATATGGTCTTAGCCAAGTAATAGAAAAATCTAGTACAAGCGAAGCTGAAAAAGCGCAGTTAAAAGCACGAATATCTCAACTTGAACAACAAGCTAAAGATATTGTTGCTCCTGCATTTAAAGATAAACAGGAACCTGATTTTGCAAATAAAGCATCTTCAGAAAATCCTATGATAAAATAAGACCCAAAAAATAAATACCCCTTACAAAACCTCAAGGGGTATTTATTTTAAAGTTTTATCGTGAACCTCAAAACCAAGCTGCTTTAACCGTTCACGTAGTTCATCTGATTTGGCCCAGTTTTTTTCTAAACGAGCTTTGTTGCGTTCATCAATGAGTTTTTGAATCTCAGGAGTAATCTTAATTTCTGGAACTAGTAATGGCTCCAATGTTAATCCCAAAATATTTTGGAACAAAAATTTGACGCAACTCAGCTCAATATTATTGTTTTCAAATTCTTTTATATGTTCAAAAAATGCGCCTAACATTCCTGCACAATTAAGATCATCCAGCAAAAAATTTAACAGTATATTTGCAAAAACAGATTTTTTTACCTGTTTTTCTGTTACTTCAAAAACAGAAACATGCTCAAAGATTCGACAAATTCTTTGATAAACTTTCTGGGCTCTTTCAAGATCATCAAAAGAGAAATCTAAAGGAATATTATAGTTATGATTAATATAATAAAATCTAAGAACCATGGGGTCAAACTTTTCAAAAACCTGTTTTAATGTAAAAAAATTTCCCAAAGATTTTGACATCTTTTCTTTGTTAATTCTAACAAAAGCATTATGTATCCAGTACTTTGCAAAAGGTACACCAAACAAACCTTCAGATTGAGCAATTTCATTTTCATGATGAGGGAAAATTAAGTCCATTCCACCTCCATGAATGTCTATGTGTTCACCAAGACATTCCTTTGCCATAACTGAACATTCTATGGCCCAACCCGGACGACCATTACCCCACGGGCTTTGCCATCCAACTTCGCCCTTTTCACTTTTCCATAAAGCAAAATCTAATGGGTTATGCTTACGTTGGTCAACCTCTACTCGAGCTCCAATTTTAAGCTCATCTAAATTTTGCTTAGAAAGTTTGCCATATTCAGAAAAATCTTTTACAGAATAGTACACATCACCATCAACTACGTAAGCTTTGTTTTTATTGATTAATTGTTTGATGAAATTAATAATTTGGGAAATAAACTCTGTAACTCTAGGTTCATAATCAGGACTTAAACAGTTAAGTTTTTTCATATCTTCATGATAAGATTTAATATATTGCTCAGAAACTTCCCTATATCTTTTAATATCACCCAGTAAATTAAGAGTTTTATTTAAAATTTTGTCATCTATATCTGTAAAATTTCTGCAATATTTAACGTTATATCCCAAAAATTTTAATAATCTGTAAAGAATATCAAAGGTTACATAAACCCTACCATGTCCTATGTGTGCATCATCATATGGAGTAATTCCGCAAACATATATTTTAATTTCATTAGGATTAATGGGCCTAAAAATTTCTTTCTGCACATTAATAGTATTTGTCAATCGCAATTCAAATTCATTATTCATTTATTTTTCCATATTTAGATACAAACTAATTTGGCCAATTTTCAAAAAAATAGTATTATATTACTTACTTATGGATCTAGCTTTAATTAAGTTTTTAAGTCTTTTTCAAAATTATAGCATAAAACTTAAGAACCTTATAAAAAGAATAAAAATTCCCTCTAGGAGCTTTAAATGAGCTTGCATATATTTAACAAAATAAAAATGATTCTTATCGCATTTTTATTTTTTACAGCGACTTCTAAAAGCGGAGAAAACAACTCTGCCTTAAAAGACACTAAAGATATAGATATCAACAAGATTATTATCGTTAGAAAAAAAAGAAATAATTATCTAAGCGATTCTGTAATTAAACATGCCATTCCATTTAAAGAAGGTGGAACATTCTCTCAAAAACATAACTTTATAGTTAAAAATCTATATGAAATCGGCAAACCATTTAGTTTTTTTGAACAAGTTATAGTACTTGATAAATTAGTAGGTCCAAATTTAATAGATCTTTATGTAGTTACATATGAAAAACCAGAACCTATAGATTGGATAATTTCGGGAAATAAAGTCTTTGCAACACATGAAATAAAGACAAAATTAAACACAGATGACATACATGCCATAAGCGAAAGAGATTTGAAAAAAATAGAACGGCAAATAAAAAAGATGTATCTAGAAAAAGATTTTCATTCTGTTGAAATAGACATAAATCTTGAAAACAAAGAAGATAATAAATCTGTAATATCTATAGCAATAACAGAAAACAAAAAATCTTTAATAAAAAGAGTTTTATTCAAAGGTAATGACAACATATCAAGTAAAAGACTCAGACAAATAATTTTTACACGAGAAGATTGGGTTCTTGGGTTTCTTGATAAATCCGGAAGTTTTAGGCCCGAACATGTTGAGACTGACAAAAGATATGTCGAGAACTATTATAAAAGTCATGGTTTTCTAACCGCAAAAGTAACCAATGTTGATGTATGCACAAATGAAAAAGGCCAATACAACATAACGTTTAATATATTAGAGGGAGATATTTATAATGTAAGTGAAGTGCATATTGAAGGTGGTAGTGAAATCTTCTCTGAAGAAATTTTTCTAGACGGTATACCTCTAAAGGCAGGACAACTTTATTCAGCAAAAGATATCAGAGATTCCATTGAAGGCTTAAAAAGTGTTTGTGGTCTTTATGGGTATGTATTTGCCGATATTGAACCAATGATAATACCTGATGAACAAAATAAGACTGTTGCTGTCACTTTTAATATAGAACTTGGTGGAAAAGTACACGTCAACAGAATTAATATTTTAGGAAACAAAAAAACTAGATCGGGTGTCATTAGAAGAAAATTATTAGTAGAAGAGGGAGATCTTTTAACTACCACAAAAATGGAGCAATCTAAAGACAGAGTAGGATTATTGGGATATTTCAGCCAACAAAACGGAGTTAATTGGAAGATAAATAGATTGGATGATGACCTTGTTGATCTTGATTTAATAGTCAATGAAGTTAAAACGGGAAGATTTGGAATAAATTTAGGAGTAGGAGGAGCTCCTAATATGCAAGCATTAACCAAGTCTTTTAGATTTGGTGGAACAATATCAGATACAAATTTATTTGGAGAAGGGTTACAATTTAAAGCCGGATTTGAATGGTCCCCACAAGAATGGACCATAGGACTAAATGTTGCTGACCCGTGGTTTATGCATAAACCAATTTATGCAGATCTTGATTTTGCTATAACAAGAGACAGTCCAGCTTCGGATTTAAAACATGTTTCTGATTTTTCACAAAATATTATCACTGCTTCTACAGGAATGGGCTTTTCAACTGCGCCAAGAAGTTGGCTAGGAGAATGGACATCTGTTACTAAATTTGGAATAGAAGATATTAGCTTAAGAAATAGAATTGTTGTGAATGATGCTAGCCTAGAAGCTGGAAATACTCTAAGAAGAATTTTAAATAATAGGTTCCAATCAGGTAATATGGTTGTGTTACAGGGTAAACTGATTAAAGATGAACGAAATAGCTCTCTTCATCCAAGCAAAGGCATACAGGAAAAATTTAACTACAAAATTGGTCTTAATGCCGGTAAAGGAAGGCTGGGTTTTGCAAAATTCGAAAATGATTTTACATGGTACACTCCATTAATAGATGAAAATAGATTGGTATTAGGTATACATACGTTTATTGGAGGAATTGTAACCTTAGGTGATAATGCAATTCCTTACAGAGAGCTTTACCACATAGGAGGCCCTGCATCTGTAAGAGGTTATCTATTTGGACAAGTTGGACCTACATTCTTAGGTGACTCAATTGGCAGCAAAATGGCCTTCTTTGTAAATACCGAACTTGTATTTCCTTTAACACCAGATTTTAGAATTAAAGGTGCAGTATTCTGGGATGGTGGCGCTGGATGGAACACTCCAGATATTTGCCTAATTCCAGAAAATGAAAGACACCTTCTAAAAAACAATAAATTTGAATTCAGGCAAGCTGTTGGAATAGGTGTAAGAATGTTACAACCGACCCCCCTTACAATTGACCTTGGATTTAAGTTAAACAGACAAAAAGATGAGAGTCCTTATGAATTACATTTTAGTATGAAAAGAGACTTTTAATTATTGACTTCAAGAAATTATTTGTTTACAATTAGAATATTAACACCCGGCCGGTCATGCTGAGCTTGTCGAAACATCCAGGCCGCTGTTTCTTTGAAATTCTCGGGGGCGTAATGGCTTCGACGCGTTATGGAAAACAAAGAGAGCATGTCGAGCTTTGATTGGGTGCTCGTAAAACAATCAATCAAACAATAAGTGCTAACCAATATGGTGCACAAGCTGTAGCTGCGTAATAGCATCTTACAGTTTCTTGTCAGTGAGATTAGCCTGTCAATTGATCTGACTCGTATTATAAAAAATCAGGACTTTCTAAATAAGGTTTCATTAATTTTGTAATTTAGATCGTATACAAAATTGACTCATGATAATTGTTCTGTCTTTGAGGCTTTCATGAGTATAATCATAGAATAAACATGTAGCGCTTTTTGTTATCTGTTCTGCGGACATGGGTTCGACTCCCATCGCCTCCACCAGCTTTCGCCAAGGCTTCAGCTGGCGCGGCCAGTTTCTTAAATGACTTTTTACAAAAAATAAATTTTATTAGCACGAAGCGTAGGCTGTCCGTCGTAGTTTGCCGAGCCGGAAGGCCCGGACAAACGAAAGCTGGACCTTCGCCGAAACTTCGCCAAGGCTTCATCTGGCTCTGCCAGTCTTTATTTGAATCAATAACTAATAATTTGACCTTCTATACCTGTATAATATTTATTTCCTCTGCTCTTTTAATTTTTTTACAAATTGAAAAATAATCTTGATTTATTCAATAAATCTGCTAAAATTAAACTTATATATCAATTATTTAATCTTAAAATAAAGGGGTTATTATGAAACTTAAAATATTTCTCTCAATTTTCTGCTTAATATTTGCTGCATCAATTCATAGCATGGACGAAAAAATAAAAACAGAAGATCTGCCTTTAATGCTTTTCATGGGTATAGAATCAAACAATATAGAACAAGTTAAGAAGACATTAGATTTGGGGGTTGATGTAAATATTATACACATACATACAGGCGATACAGCTCTAATAAAAGCTGCAGCCAAAAAAAACAAAGATATTGTAGAACTTTTATTAAAATATAAAGCAGATCCCAATATTGTAAACAGAAATAAAGAAACAGCTTTAATGTGGGCAACACAAAGCGGATCACTAGATATGATTAACTTACTTCTACAAGCCAATAGCCATCTTGAAATTAAAGAAAGAACCTGGAAGTTTTCAGCCTTAGCATTGGCAAGGTATAACAAATTCGACATTATTGCAGAAACACTTCAAGATGAACCCGCAAAACGTTTATCTAATTGGGTAAAAATTCGCAGTGAAATCAGCAAAAAGACCCCTTTGATCCCAGTTATTGCCAACATTGTTGCTGAATATTTAGAACCAGAAGAAGATTATGAAGAATATTTTGTATAGGGAGAAAATTATTATGAAATTTAAAATATTGTTCTCAATTTTATGCTTAGTGCTTGTTTCTTCGATTTATAACATGGATGAAAAAATAAGAGCTGAAAGTCCAGAGGATATACTTTTTGAAGGGGCAAGATCTCTTGATATAAATTTAATTAAAAATGCATTGAATAAAGGCGCAAATATCAATGTCATAGAAAAAAGCAGAAATACTGCTTTAATTGTGTCAATAGATACATTACTGCTTCCTAATCAGAGATTGATAGAAAAATTAGAAAATATAATAAAATTATTATTGCAAAACAATGCTGATCCAAATATTAAAAATAATATAGGGGAAAATGCTTTAATTGCAGCTGTAACATCACAAAGTCAAACAAGATGTCTTAAAAATATAATAAGTCTATTACTAGAGGCTAATAGCGATATAACAATCAAAGATAATTGGGACCGAACAGCCTTGGAATATGCAAAATTATATGGATTCGACTCTATAATACAAATACTTCAATATGAACCGGCAAGGCGCTGGTTTAACTGGTTAAAAACTCGCAGTGAAATTAGTAAAACAACTCCTTTGATTCCAGATATTGCAAATATTGTTGCTGAGTATTTGGAACCAGAAGAAGATTACGAAGAATACTTTGTATAAGAGATCAATTATTATGAAATTTAAAATATCACTCTCATTTTTCTGTTTAGCATTCATTTCATCAATCAATAGCATGGATAAAAAAATAGAAGCAGAAGATCCTCAAGAAATGCTCTTTGAAGGGGCAACACATTTGGAGAACGATCTAATTAATAATGCATTAGAAAAAGGAGCAAAAATAAATGCTATAAATAAAAATGGACAAACTGCTTTACATCTTGCTACAACAACAGGATTTATGATATCACGAATAGAAGAGCTAGAAAAAATAATAAAGTTACTACTAAAACACGGCGCCGATCTCAACATTACAGATAAACACAATGAGACAGCTTTAATATATGCTGTAGCATTTACCCATAGATCATTGGAAAAAAAATCTGATAATATAATAAATCTATTACTAAATATAGAAATTTGTAAGACAAGCTTAAGACTTGCAAGAGAACGAGGGTTAGATATTATTGCAAAAACAGTTCAATATGAACCAAAGAAACGTATTATTGAAATGACTAATTTAATTCCCGATTTAGTAAATATAATTTTTGAATATTTAGATCAACAAGAAAAAACTAAAGAAGTTTCTCACGCATAAAGAGAAATTATTATGAAATTTAAAATATTTTTTTCAATTGTATGCTTAGTGTTTGTTTCTTCGATTTATAACATGGATGAAAAAATAAGAGCTGAAAGTCCAGAGGGCTTGCTTTTTAGAGGAGCAATTTATGGCAGGATAGCATTAGTCCATGATGCATTAGATAGAGGTGTAAATATAAATACTGTAGATGATCTTAAAGCCACAGCATTAATGTATGCTGTAGAGAAAAAGCGAGAAGATATAGTAACTGTATTATTACAAGCCAATGCAGATCCTAACTTACGAAACATAATGAAAAATACAAGCTTAATGATAGCTGTAATCCAAAAACATGACGCAATGGTAAAACTATTATTGGAAGCAAATGCTGATCCTTATATCGAAGATTGTATGGGCAAAACAGTTTTAAATATTGCAAATGACAATAATTTCAACTCTATAGAAATAATGCTCAAAAAAGAAGTAGCAAAACGTAGACCATTAATTAGGAACAAGGTTATTGAGACAACTAATTTAATTCCAGATGTGGCAAATATAGTTGCTGAGTATTTATATCCACAAGAAAAAACTAATTAAATCAAAATAGAGGTTATTATGAAACTTAAAATATTTCTATCAATTTTCTGTTTAACTTTTATTAATTTAGCCCATAGCATGGACGAAAAAACAGATGCAGAAAGTCTAAAAAATACTCTTTTTAATGCAGTTTGCTTGGGCAATATAGATCTAGTCAAAAGAACATTAGAAAAAGGAGTTGTTGTAAACGCCAAAGATTGCTGGGATAGGACAGCTCTAATAGAAGCTGCAAGAAGAAAACACATAGACATAGTACAAGTCTTATTAGAAAAAGGAGCTAATGTAAACGCCAAAGATTACTGGGGTGAGACAGCTCTAATAGAAGCTGCAAGAATGGGACATATAGACATTGTACAAGTCTTATTAGAATACAATACAAATCTTAATATCAGAAATCGTTTTTATAGTCATACAGCTTTATTCAATGCCAAAATGAATAATCATAGCTCCGTAATCCAAATGATTCAAGACGAGCCCGCAAGGCGGTGGTTTAATTGGTTAAGAACTCGACATGAAATTAGTCAAAAGACCCCCTTGTTTCCAGATCTTGCTAATGTAGTTGCTGAATATTTAGAACCAGATGAAGATTATGAAGAATATTTTGTGTAAGTTTATACAACTAATTTTTGAAGAAAATAGTTTGCAAGCTCTATAAGTTTCCATAAAAATTTTTGAGTTTGTGGAAAGATAAAAAATAATAAAAATAATATTAATAAGATAATTGGTTGATATCTATAATAACTCTCTTTATATTCTTCAGGAACAAAAACAGAAATTATGTGACCTCCATCTAGAGGTGGTATTGGCAATAAGTTGAAAACACCTAACATTATGTTTATTTGAATTGTGGTTTGAAAAAGCAAAATTAAAAAACTTGAAAATATTGGTGATAAATATTTTAATTGATACATAAATATTAAAGCTAAAAGAAAATTAGATATTGGACCAGCTAATGATGCAATAACCTCATACAATCTGGGATATTTAAAATTATTTGGGTTCATAGGAACAGGTTTACCCCAACCAAATCTAAATAAGAGTAAAAATATTAATCCAATTGGGTCAATGTGGGCCATTGGGTTTAGCGTAAGACGACCAAAATTTTTTGGTGTGTCATCACCCAAAATATGAGCTACAAAAGCATGTGCGAATTCATGAAATGTAAATGCTATTATAAATGCAATAAATATTATTATAAATTCTATGATTTCTTGTGTAAAATTCATATTATTTTTTCACTTAATTGCTTTAAATATAAAACATTCTGAACTTGATGATGCTTCTTGCAAAGCATAATCTCCAAAAATCTCTATATCTTTAAATCCGGCTAATTCTAACATCATAGTTAATTCAAATCTAGAATAACATCGAAATTGCAATTTCATTAATAAAGATTGATTGAGTATGTTATTAGAAAATAGATCATATTTAATTTGTTTAGTTTGAATTTGTTCGAACTTATCAAACACAAGAGACTCAGAGCAATTAATAATTTCATTATTTTGTAAATCGACAGCTGAGGCCCTTAATCTCCAAGTGCCTTCCCAGGTACCTGTTGGATCATTCCATGGAATAAAAATTGAGATTAAAATTAAGCTATTTTTTTCAAGATGATTATAAATTAATTTTAAACTGTTTACTGCATCAGCACGATCAATAATATTTTGGAATATATATAGGGGGAGATAGATTAATTTGTATTTTTTATCTAGATTTAATTCTTGTAAATTTTGTGAATAAATTAGTGGTTTTAAATTTAGAGATCTGGATTTTTGCAATAATAAACTATTATTTTCTTGATTGGGCTCAATTCCCTCAACCTTAAAACCATGTTTTAAATATGCAAGTAATAACCTTCCTGTACCGCTACCAATTTCAAGAGCGGGTTGATGGGCTTCTATAAAACTTTGATAAAAATACAAATCCTGTTGTGTATTTCCAAAAACTAAATCATAACATTGAGCTAAATTTTTCATGAACAAAATTTTTTATAAAATTTCTATATTAAATAATTCTTCAAATACTGTTAAAGAATCAACTGCATGACGATTGAAATTATTAATTCCATAACGTTGCATCCAGCATGGCACGACTCTTTGAGCATAATTCAAAAAACTATTAAAACCAACTCTATATTCAGTATTACCAAGAGGATCAACCCATTTATCAGGAAAAGCTATTCCTATCCCAAAAAGTCTTTTAGCTATAACACCGGTGCTTGGATCATACGTTACATCTTTAACTCCATTAATTTCAGGTAGCTCATTACGCTCATAACCAATTGCATAAATGACACGTGTGCAATCAGACAAAAATTTATTTAAATTTTCTTCATTACTTTGCACCCTAATCAAATTCTTTGGAGGATTTTTTTCTAGTACATTTTTAGCCCATTGAGCCGTTACTCCCTTTAATCCACTAGTACTATTCAGCAGCCAACCACCCATATCTATAGCATATTCTATTGGTTTATTAAAAAAATTATATATCTTTTTTATATTCATCTCAGATAAATATTTAAGTAATAATATCGCAGAATGGGATGCCCCAACAACACCCACTACATCTTGCTTATTAAGATATGCTTCTAATTTTAATTTATCAAGCGCAATATCAAGAGCTATCTCTTTATTAGCATACTCAGGCAGATCTAATTTTTTAGGATGCGAACCTGTAGCAAGCACAACATTGTATGAAGAAAAATTAATATTCTCTGTACCAACTATCCAAGAATCATCTTTAAAATATAAAGATGTCAGGTGACCTGTAGAAATATCTGTCAACTGTTTAATGTTCTCAGTAATTTTTTGCAGGGGATCCACAATTGTTTTTAATGGGTACTCTCTATCAGGATCTAATTTTTGCAACTCTTGAATATCGCTAGGTACACAACTGTTAAAAAATTTACAGGACACTAAAAAATTAATTAACAGCTTGTTCTTAGTATTTGAAGGAACTGAAGAATAAACAGATAGGCGACCAACATTAAACTCTGGATCTACCCAATTTATCCTTGATGGCAAAACACCAAGATCTAAAAGTACCCCTATTGTTATAATACCAGCTGGACCAGCTCCAACAATTGTCCAATCATAATCACACTTTTGAACATCATGAAACTCTCGTTCTATTTGGCAAATCTCTAAGTTTAAATCCTGGCTATAAAGCTTATTAAAAAAAATTAAAAAAATAATAAAAAGTATCTTTTTCATAATACTCTTATCCCAGTTAAAATTTTTAAATCTACTGAAATTATAGTTAGTAGTATAAAACATAGGCAAGAGTTTTTTCCAATATAAAATAAAGATCAGTTAAATTGACGCAAAAATTTAAAAATATTAAGATAATAAAGAGAATGAAAATAAATACTTATTTTAAGAAAGGTCATCGAAAATGAACAAAAAAATAATCTTAGTTTTGCTATTTTTATCAACTTCTATTTCAAAATGCGCACAACAGGCAACAACAGCTAAACCCGTAGAGAAAAAAACTGAAGCTGGGCAACTAAATATTAAAGTTTTTAACAGAACAAAATTATTTGCAAATTCAATTGAAGGAAAACAAATAGAAGCTTCATTAAAAGAAAGTGGAACAAAATTAGATAAAGAAATAAAGGCGCTTGAACAGGAAATAGAACAAGATATAAAATCATTGCAAGGCAGAGCCCGCACAGTTGATCAAGATACTCTTGAAAAGGATCAAGAAAAGATAATCTCCAAAAAGAAACAGCTTGAGATTAAAATTGAATCAGCAAGATCACGTTTTAATAATTCAGTAAATAGAGAATTTTCAAAGTTTAACACAAAAATACAATCCACTATTCTTGAAACAGCAAAATCTAAAAATTATGACATAGTGGCAGTTCAAGAAACAGGGGAAATTGTTTATGCATCAGAACGCGTTGACATGACCGATGAATTGATAAAAACACTAGATGATAAGTTCAAAAAAGATAAAGAAAAAACAAAAATACCTACAGCTAGTCCATCAAAAAAATAATGTCTATCAACATAAAAGCTATTATAGGCCTGGGTAATCCTGGGCCCAAATTTTACAATACAAGACATAATATAGGCTTTAAAGTAGTTGATAGATTATGTTCTAAATTTGCTGGAACTTGGAACAATTTAAATAAAATGGAAACTTGTGAAATTAAAATTAATGATAAAAACATTTTATTAGTTAAGCCACAAACCTTCATGAATAATTCCGGAGAGATTATCCCATATTTAAAAAAACAAGGCATAGAAGCACAAAATATAGTTGTAGTGCATGATGAATTAGAAATACCATTCGGATCTGTAAAGATTAAATCCGGCGGAAGCTCCAGGGGTCATAATGGACTCAAATCAATAATATCCTTTTATGGTCCAGAATTTATTCGTCTACGCGTGGGAATTTCTAGACCTGATAACAAAGAGGACGTTCCTGATTATGTTTTAGAAAAATTCACTGAGCCAACTCATTTAATTGAAGAAATGATTGATAGCGCAGTATCTGAAATCGAAAAAATTATTTAATTACAAAATAACACAACAATGTTTATTTAAGGCATTTGTTAGAATTTCTTTTGAATTTTCACCAAACTTGGGTGACTCTATATCTCGTTTGAATGAATAACCCAAAGCATCTAAACTTTTTTTATCTTTTATTCTAAGATCTATTCCTCTACATGTTGTTAAAAATTTTACTATGCTTGGATGATCATGTCTAACAGCAGTAATTAATGCAGTACGACCATCATTATTTTTAATATTTAGGGCAGCTTTTTTTTCTACAAGAAATTTAACAACATCTTCATAACCATTTCTACATGCATGCATTAACAATGTGTCACCATTATCATCCTGAAAATCAATATTAATTTTATGTTTATTAAAATAACTACAAAAATGTTTATAGCTTGTCATAGAATTTATAAGATGTGCATTTATACAAAAATCTCCAATTTCTTGAGACTTAATATTTATAGAAAAAAATAATAATGAAAAAACTAAAATTTTATTTATCATAAAAACCTTCCATTAAATAATATTGTTAGATTGTAACATAATTCCAGCACTTAAGGGATGCGCCCCATAAATTCCAAAATTTAAAGCTGCTTCTAAATTTTCTTTTTGATCATCTATAAAAAACCATTCTTTTTCATTTGGATACAAAAGTTTACATTTTTCAAACAACCTAGAACTAGGCTTCATTTCATCTTCAAGTCCAGAAAATATTTGAATATCAGAGTATTTAAAAATATCAGGAAATTCTTTTTTTAATTCAGGGACCCCATCAGGCGCCCAATTAGAAAGTATCACGCATTTATTAATTCTATTACCCTGATTATCCACAGCAAGATAACACTTCTTTAATAATTCCATACATGGGGTATATTTTTGTAGTTTTACATTTGCTGGCTCAAAATATAATTTTATACTTTTTTTAAAAAGTTTTATTTGAGCTTTGCTGTTAAAATATTTTCTATTATTTTTTACCCATTCTTCAACTATCTCAATAGCTTGATTTGAACTAACTCTTCCTAATAAAAAATCTCTTTGTAAAGTAGGCATTGGTTTACCATCAATACCCAATGTTTCATAATTAGGCGTAATTCCTTGCCATGGTGAAGGTATCTTTGAAAGAGTAGATAAAAATAAATCTTTCATGTGTTCAGAAAAACCAGTTATTCCTACGCCATTTCTTATACAATACCCCAGCATATATTTTGATATCTCCAAAGCACCAAAATGCCAAAATATTTTGCCTTTATCTGCTTTGATTAAAGTCTCACCCACATCCCAGATTATTACAGCCGGCTGAATTTTGAAGTTAATTAATACAAAAAAATATAAAAATACCCTAATAATCCTGTTTTTCAAGATATATACCCTATTTATGTTAAAAAAATACTTTACTCATAAAAACCAGATCAAAATTAACACTTTGAAATTATTTAGACACAAATCAAGAAAAGTACATAACATTAAATTACCAGATTTTATTATATAAGCAAGTTAGACTGAACCAGGCTCTTACACACCGGACAAGTTGCATTTCTACTAGTCCACTTAAACAAACAATTTTCATGAAACAAATGTCTGCATGACGTTATAACAAGATTACCATTTCCTATTTTATTATCTTCAAGACATATAACACATTGGCCTAAAGCTTCTTGAATACATTTTGCATAACGCTTTGCTATAATACCTTTTTTGCCCGATTCTTTCATTTTACTAATTAAATAAAACAATACAGACATATGCTCATCTTTCGTAAAAATATGTTTTACTGTAATCATAAAATTAATATCAGCGCCTTTTTTAATCAATAAGTCAACAATTTCAGGTTGCTCTTCTTCTACTGCCAATTGCAATAATGGCCTACCACAACAATCAAGCATATTAACACCTGCTTTTGAGTTAATTAATGATAGAGTTAAATCTGCATTTTTTTCAATTTGCAGGGCATATTGCAGATACATATTTTTTAACTTTTGAGGCAAATATTTACCATCTCTATCTATAATAAGTTTAAAAATTTTTAAATCACTTTTTAAAGCTTCAAATAAAATTTTTCTTGTAACCTTAGCGCCCTTATCCAGAAAAGATTTCACTCTGCCAAAATCTTTACTAAAAATAGATGCTTTTAAACCTTCGTCTAGTTGCTCTTGGGTTAAAAAAGGTTCAGGTATATATTCAGACTCTTCTTTTTCTTCTTTGTCACTTTTAAGATCCTGATGAAAAAATTGGCGCTGTAAAATATTTACAGGTATGCGCGACAAAACTTGATACACCATATAACCTGTATATATCAAACCAATAATAACAATTTTTTTGTTTCGTTTTACAACATCAAATATTCTAAGACTTCCTTGCATACAATCTGTTTTAGAAGAACACACAATCAATAAAAATAATAAAACAGATTTTAATTTCATCATACAGATTCGAGCCATTTTTTAATTTTAGATTGTAAGCTTGCATTAACTAAAGGACCGCCACCCTGAATTTGAGTATCACTACCACCGCCAACTAAATTATTTTCTTTTGCAAGCCAAGAACTAAAATCTTTAAGATTAATTTTATTAGTATACTGTTTTGCCAGAGAAGTTACGAATACACTTTTACCATCAACATTTGATATAACAAAATAAAATCCAGGTTTATTTTGTTGTAAACTTAAAACAATATCTTTTAAATCAGAGACATTAAAATCATTTATATCTAAAAATAAAAAGGGTATTTCTTTTATATTTTCTAAAGTCTCGAGCCATTTTGGAATTTGTAATTTCCATAATTGTGTTTTTAATTTACTGTTAATATCTTGTAAATTTTTTAATTGGGTTTTTTGCTTTAATACAGATTCAAGAACTTCATCCGTTTTTACTTTAAATTCCTGACCAAGAGTTTTAACAACATTAAAATCGGCCTGGAAAAGCTCTATAGCTTTTGGACCAGTAACAGCAACTATACGCCTGCTGCCAGCAGAAAGCGCTCCAACTTCTACGATTTTAAAACAACCAATATCACCAGTTCTATTGACATGGGTTCCGCCACAAAGCTCAGCAGAAAAGGGTAAAATATCTATTACCCTAACATTTTCTGGATTATATTTTTCTCCAAAGATTGCAATTACACCCTTTTGTAAGGCATCTTTATAAGTAGTTTGATAAATAGTTACTGGTATATTTTCCATAATTTTTTCATTAACAATTTCTTCTATTTGTTTTATTTCATCATTTGTAAGATTTCTACCAAAAGTAAAATCAAAACGTAAATAGTCTGGATTTACAACAGATCCAGATTGTTTAATTTGTTTGCCAAAAATTTTTATTAAAGCTGATTGAAGGAGGTGGGTTGCTGTATGATTTTTCATTGTGTTTAATCTAGTAGATTTATCTACTTCGGAAAAAACTCTATCACCAACCTTTATATCATTAGAAGCTTTTATCTTAATCCCTACAGCTTTATTTATTTTTTTTAGATCCAAAATATCCAAAACTTGATTGCCAATTTTAATATATCCCTTGTCACTAACCTGGCCACCGGTTTCAACAAAAAAAGGCGTTTTCTTTGTTATAATCCAACCCTCTTGTCCATTTTTTAAAACATTAGTTACAACATTATCATGAATAATTGCCTGCACTTCTGACGAATTAGAAATATCAGTATATCCAATAAATTCTGTGATTATAGAATCATCAAGATTCAATTCCTGATTAATAACTTTTTTTCCAGATCTTTCCTTTTGTTTTTGCATTTCTAATTCAAAAGCACTAACATCTACAGTAAAGCCTTTTTCATTAGATAAAATATGTACAATTTCAATAGGAAATCCATAAGTATCATACAATTTAAAGGCCTGTTCCCCATTAATAGTCTTGCTAAATTTATTTTCTTCAAAATATTTTTCTAATATAGAAGTACCGCGGATTAGATTAGTAGCAAATTTTTCAACTTCACTTTCTAATACATCTTTAATTAATCGTGCATTTATTTTCAATTCAGGATATATATCAGACATAGATTCTACTACAGACTCTGACAATTGTGGAAAAATAGATTTTTCTGTTAGCTTTTTTTCAAACAAAGCAGCGCGTCTAATAATCTTGCGCAAAACATAACCACGACCTTCATTAGATGGTGAACATCCATCAGCAATTAAAAAAGATGAAGCTCTAATATGATCAGCCAATACGTGAAAAGCTGCCTTAATTCTTTCTTCTTGTTCATTGTATTTTAGACCAGACAAGTTTTCAATTTTTTTTATTATTGGCAAAAAGAGATCAATTTGATACACAGAATCAACATTTTGCATGATAGCACAAATTCGCTCAAGCCCCATTCCAGTATCTACACCAGTTTGTTTTAATTTTTCTAAATCACCATTTGGTTGTTTGTTATATTGCATGAATACGAGATTCCAAAATTCTAGAAACCTATCACAAGAACATCCCGGAAAACAATTTTTGGAACCGCAACCTGTTCCCTCGCCCCTATCTATATATATCTCTGTGCAGGGACCACATGGCCCAATATCTCCCATCTGCCAAAAATTATCACTTGCTCCAAGCCTATGAACCCTCTCTTTTAAAACTCCTATATTTTTCAACCACAAATCATAAGATTCGTCATCACTTTCAAAAACTGTTACATGTAATTTATCTTGATCAATTTTTAGTTCTTTAGTTATAAACGACCACGCAAACTCTATAGCTTCTTTTTTGAAATAATCGCCAAAAGAAAAATTGCCCATCATTTCAAAAAAAGTAAGATGTCGTTTTGTAAAACCCACATTATCTAAATCATTATGCTTACCACCTGCTCTCATACATTTTTGAATAGTTACAGCACGCTTATAACTACGAGTTTCTTTGGCAAGAAAAACATCTTTAAATTGATTCATTCCGGCATTTGCAAACAATAAAGTAGGGTCTTGAGCTGGTATAAGAGAAGAACTTTCGATTTTCTCATGTCCATTTCTAATGAAAAAATCAAAAAATTTTTTTCTAATATCTAAGGATTTCATAATTATTTTAGCCTTATTATGTGATTTAATATATTTAATATAATAATACTATTTACTCAGGTATGCAAATAGTCAGAGCCGAACAACAATATTTAAAAAAAATTGGGAGCTAAAACCATAGCTCCCGAAGCAGTATAAATACTTACCTAAAAAGGACAATATAATAAAAATTCCCATAATTCTTTTCGGCAAGTATTATAATGAAATCAATAATGTTCAAAAAAACAATTTTTTATAAAACAAATAAAAAGCAACAACAAAAAATTCTCTTGTATTACGTATTTTTGAAATGGCAACATAAACATGTTGCAAGAAAATAGAAAGCAACATCAATGTCTTATAAGTCCTCAATAAATGTGTTTTTTGTTGCTTTATTCATAAGTATATAGAACCAAAAACAAAGGAATAATATGAAAATAGAAATCAAGCCCACTATTTTTATATATTGAAAATAAAATAAAATAGATATAAAGAAAAGAAAGATATTGATAGATAAAATATAAAAAAGAATTTTATATTTCCCCCATCCCTTCTCTTTTAAATAAATAGAAAAATGATCGGGGCTTCCTAGATAAAAAGGAATTTTTTTATAAAATCTAATTATTATTAAAGAGATTAGTTCTAATATTGGTACAAACATTATAATAGAACTAATAACAAGAGAATCAATTGATGAAATTTGCCAATCTAACATCATCGATACAATAGATAGAAATCCTCCTACAAACAAAGATCCTGAGTCTCCAAGGTAAATTTTAGCCGGTGGTAGATTATAGTAACAAAATCCAATCATTGCACCAATAAAACAAGTAATAACCATAGCCAAACAAAGTTGATTAAATATAATAGAGTAAAATAAAAAAGACAAAGCAGTGGGTATTGCAACAAATGATGTTAATCCATCCATTACATCTATCAAATTAAATGCATTAATAATAGACAAAATCCAAAAAGATGACACAAAATAATTAAAAAATTTAAATGGCAAAATATCCAAACAGTTTACCGAAGCTAACAAAATAGCAACAAAAATACACTGTCCTATAAACTTTTTAAATGGGCTTAATACAAATACATCATCCAAAAGCCCCAAAAAAGTCAACCCTAATAATCCTAAAATAAAAAATAAGTTAATATGGATAAAAAAATTAGACATAATGAGAGGAAGAAACAATCCCAAAAAAACACCTAATCCACCCAGATAAGGTACAGCTTCTGAATGTTTTTTCAATTTTTGATCAGGTATATCTATTATATGAAAGTTTTTTGCAATATATATTAAAAAAGGGACAATAGAAAATGAAGCTATGAAAGATATAACAAAATAAAATATTAAAAAAAGCCCCATAGTTAATTCAAACTAAGATTACTCGACTTTTACACTTGCAAAACACTCCGCTCTATCATCTACGGACCAATCGCTAAATCCATCAACAAATAAAGCTCCCTCAAGACCAACTGCCAATTCTTTAACTGTCTTTTTTTCTCTCTGCAGACTTTGCACTACTCCTTCTGCAATCTTTATCTTGCCTCTCCATATAATAAGATGAGCCCCTTTTTCAACTTTGCCTTCCTTAACATAAAAACCAGGAACTATGCCTATGCCTTTTATATCAAAAATTTTCCTTATAGATATTTCGCCAATTTTTACACGTTTATAAACAGCTTCTTTTTTGCTTTTTGCAAATTCAACAATATCATCAATTAAGTGATATATTACATAAAAATTTTTGACAGAGACAGATTCTTTTTGGGCCAACTGCGCGGCTTTAGTTTCAAGTCTTACTCCAAATCCATAAATAACAGATCCGGTGTTTTTCGCTAATAATATATCACTTTCATTAATATTTCCAATTGAAGCCTGTACTACAAATATTTTTTTTTCATTCTTTTTCGAAAAATTCTCTATAGAACTCAAAATTGCTTCTCGTGATGAATCATTATCAGCTTTTAAAATTATATTTATTGTATCAATAGGCAAAGCCTTGGTCGCCAGAAAACTCTTTTTTATATCAAGTTTTTTCGACTTTAATAAATAGAATTCATTCTCAGAAATGACCTGAAGCAAGTCCCCTGCTTTTGGAATATCGTCTAATCCAGAGATTTGAACAGGAACTGACGGTCCAGCAGACTGAATTCGATTACCATAAGAATCTATCAGGACCGAAACCTTACCAAATGTATCGCCACATACAAAAAAATCACCAACATGAATGGTCCCATATTGAGCCATAAATGTAGCAACAACACCTAGACCTTTTTCCATTTTAGATTCAAGAATGTAACCCTTGCTTAAAACAGAACTATCTGTTGACAGGTCCATTAGATCTGACTGAAGAACTATCATATCTAAAAGATCATCTACGCCTTGCCCCAACTTTGCAGATATGGGTATAGATACTATATCTCCCCCCCAGTCCTCAACAAGTAGCCCTTGCTGTGATAGTTGATTTTTTACAACTTCTATCCTGCTAGAATCAACCCTATCAATCTTGTTTATTGCCACAATTATAGGTAAATTAACTGATTGGGCCTGTTTTATCGCCTCTATTGTTTGAGGCATAACGCCATCATCTGCGGCTACAACCAATATAGCCAAATCAGCAACCCTTGCTCCTCTCATTCTCATGGCCTTAAATGCTTCATGACCAGGAGTATCCAAAAATACAATTTTTCCCTGTTTTGTAGCAACTTGATAAGCACCCAAATGTTGAGTAATTCCGCCCTTTTCTTTAGCAGCAACACGAGTTTTTCTTATAAAATCAAGCAGGGTGGTTTTACCGTGATCTACATGTCCTATAATTACAACAACTGGCAATCGTCTTTCCCCTGTTGTTTTATTTAATTTAACAATGCTTTCCGATGTAACATTACCGGTTTTATTAGTAGGTTTTAAAACCTCAATATCATAAGTTCGCGCCAGCTTTTCTATTAGCTCCTCAGAAAGCACCTGATTTTTATTATAAACAAATCCCTTTTTAAGTAAGCTTAATATAATATCACTAGAAGATATATTAATCTCCTTGGCAAACTCGCCAAGCGTCATAGACCTTAGGTTCATCTCTTTTTTAATTCCGGCGACAGGAACAACTTCTTTTTCATTGGATTGCTGATGCATTAAGGACTCGTTTTTATGCTTAATTTGCGGTTTTAGCTTATTTTCTTGAATAGACATATTTTGTTTTTTTACTTGCTCCGACCCAAGCCCTTTGATTTCAGTTTTTTCTATAATTTTTTTTTCAACCAACTTTTCTTTGCCACTCAATTCTACCCCTTGGGACAAAACCCCCACGCCTTCTTTTCCCTTTAAAAACTTTTTTTTCAATAAATCCACATGACTCTGCGGCAATACAGACATATGACTAGAAACATCAACTCCAAGCTCTTTAAGTGTTTGGATAACGTCTTTACTTGAAACCCCAAGTTCTTTAGATAACTCATAAACACGCATATCTGTCCTAACAATTAAAAGCTATAAAACAGCTTGACTTATAACAATCTCTACCCAACTACTCATTTTCTCCCGATGGTTTCTTTTCAGAATCCATAAGCTGAATATCAAAACCAGAAAATTGAGATGCAAGACTGATATTTTGGCCCATTTTTCCAATAGCCAAAGACCTTTGATCCTCTGCCACCCAAACACGAGCAACCGAATCTGAAATCTCAACTTTATTGACCTGTGCTGGCTTCAAAGAATCTTTTACCAAATCTGAAGAAAAATCGGTCCACTTTATAACATCTATTCTTTCAGATCCAATTTCTTTTAATATCGGCTTTATTCTGGCCCCCCCAATTCCCACACAAGTTCCAACCGGATCAATATTCGGATCGTTAGAAACTACACCTATTTTGGATTTATACCCAGGAGAACGAACTATTTTTTTTATTTCAACAAGCCCCTCAAAAACCTCTGGGATTTCTAATTCAAATAGACGCTTTAAAAAATCCGGAGACTTGCGATCTAGAATTAACTGACTTTCATTTCTTGGAGTAAGCAAAACCTCCTTAAGAAGCGCCCTGATTGGATGACCAGCTACGCATTTATCATCGGGTGCAGTAAGAGATTTCGGCAAGAAGGCAAAAGACTCTCCTATCTTTACAAGAGCGCCACTTCTTTCGCACCTATGGATAATGCCATTTACTATAGAACCCTCTTTGTTTTTAAATGACTTATAAATTGTATCATATTCTATAGCGCGAATCTTTTCAGAAATAACTTGTTTCGCCTTAATTGTTTCGATTCTTCCTATTTTTCCATCAAATGGTACCCAAACTTCGTCACCTACCTCAAGCTTGTTGTCAATATTTTTAGCCCTTTTTAGACTTATCTCTTCGTCATCATCTTGAACAGTAGCTACCACAAACTTTCTGGAAAAGGCTTCTAATTCGCCGGTTTTCTTATTGTATTCTACCTTTATATCCAGATCGGGATACTTTTTTTCATAGGCAGCAAGCATACCTTCGCATACTATCGAGCTCAGGGTGCTTTTATCAAGACCCTTCTCTTCTACCAATTGGGTTATAACTTCTGCTAGTTTCACTTTAGATTATCCTTCAATCAGATCGTTTAATGTTTTTTATGGGTGTACAAAAAAGACATACAAGAATTGTAACAGAATTTTTAAAAAAACAAAAGCAACATAACTCCTCTGTTTTTTTGGGTTTTTAGAATCGCCTATTATAATTATTAATATATATTATATATAATATAATAATAGGCGGACCGTTTTTATGTGGAAAGTTTTACAAAACATATACTAATATATCGATCTGGATGGATTTTTGAATTTTTATGCCTATGTGGAAAGTATGTGGAAAGTATGTGGAAAACTTAAAAATCAAATTTTTTCAAAAGCTGGAATATCGCTTGTTGCACAAGCTTTTGGGGGCCATATAAAATGTGATTTATTGTCTGGATCGATTACGTCAAGAAAACTTTCCACATACTTCCACATACTTTCCACATACTTTCCACATAGTTTTCCACATAGCTATTTTTTGTTTAATTTTTAGATCACTTTGTCTCATCTGTAAGTGCTTTTGCTAATTTTATGTCGTTTACAAATGTAATCAGTTCGCTTCTATTTCTAAGAATATATGCAGGATGATATATGGGCAGAAGTGTTATTTTGTCCCTTTGTATAATTTTGCCCCTGACCTTGGTTATTTTTAGAGGCTCTCCTTTGGTTGTAACCATTAATGAATTTAGGGCATGTGATCCTAGGGTGCAAATAATTTTTGGCTTTATAATTCTTATTTGATTATATAATAATATACCTTTGCAGGTTGTGCTTTCTAATTCAGTGGGCAATCTATTATTTGGGGGTCTGCATTTAACTATATTTGTTATAAAAATATCTTGTCTGTTTATTCCTGCTATTTCAAGTGCTTTATTTAATAGTTGCCCAGACATTCCCACAAATGGCTTTCCTTGTTCATCTTCATCTCTACCCGGAGCTTCTCCTATAAACATTAGATCTGCGTCTGGATTTCCTTCTCCAAAGACTACATTTTTTCTACCCAATGTTCCCAGGGGACATAAAATACAGTTTTTATAAGGTTCATATAACTTATTTAATAGTTCTTGTTTTTTTTCTCTTATGTTCATTGTTTGACATTCTAATTAAAAATTTAACTTTTTTTTAATATACAGCATTTTATATAAAATTTGTGCTAGATTTATAAGAGATCTAATGCCCTATGTAATTAGACATTAAATAACTTTATAAAGTTATTTAATTTCTAAAAAGATCTTATGATAAATTCTTCTTTGTGTTATTTTTTATCAATGGGTTCGGTTTTTTTTAAACTTTCGCCAAGTCTGATCATTATATCTCCGAGTCGCACTCTATCATTAAGGCTCCATGTTGAAAGATTAGGATTGCCAAGTGCTTCTCGCATGCGAAGAACTTTTAGTACCTCTTCGTAATCCCCTTTTGCGACATCTTCTTGTTCAACTCGTTTTGCTGTTTTATAAAGAGATTTATAACAGCAATGAGAAATTGTAGAAAAGCCTATGCTTGATATAATAATTAAAATTAATATTTTATTAAAGTTCATAAATAGCCTCCTTAATTAAATAACATACTACTCTTACTCTATAACAAATTATAAAATAATTACAAACAGAAAGTCAATGTTTTCAGGGCATACGCCAGGGCGATTGCATGAATTACCCTGATAAATAGAGCATTTTTATATTTATTTCTTATCAAAATTTGTAATTTTTAACCAAAATATAAAGATTTGTAAAAAGAGTCAGAATATAGTAAAAAAAAAGGCATGTCACTTACACAAAATCATCCCTTAAAAAAAGGAGTTTTAATGAACATGCCAGTAGAATTATCTCAAGAAAATAAATCTTTTGCAACTTTGCTTGAATATATAAAACAGATACATGATCCTAGAATGCAAAAGAAAATAACATATCCATTATCCTCGATTATTGTAATATCATTATGCGCATTTATAGCAGGATCAAATAATTGTGTAGAAATAGCTCAATATGCTAAAGAACGAAAACAATGGTTAAAAAAATATTTCAATATAGAATGTGGTTTTCCTTCACATGATACGATTAATAGAGTGTTTTCACTTATCAACCCAAAAGAATTCAATTATTGGATGACGAAATGGCTTAAAAGTTTATTTCCTGAATCAGATGTAATAAATATTGATGGTAAAGTAATTAAATCTTATTCATCTAATGATCCACTTACTTTGGTAAGAGCATGGTCCAGTAACTGCAAAATTGTTTTAGCTCAAATCAAAGTTTCTTATGATTCAAACGAAATAACAGCAATTCCAAAATTACTTGATATGTTAGATTTAAAAGGCAAAATAATTACTATAGATGCAATCGGTACACAAAAGAAAATTACAGCACAACTTGTAGACAAAGAAGCTTATTATTGTCTTGCCCTAAAGGGCAATCAACACTTATTTTATCAAGATATTAAACTATTTTTAGATTCAATGAGCAATTCAGAATTCGAGAATGTGAATTATACATATTATGAAACATTTGATACAGCTCATGGAAGGCGTGAAACAAGACGTTGTTGGTCAACAAATAATATTAGTTGGTTAGAACAGATGCAAGAATGGAAAGGTCTGAGGTCCATTAGTGTTGTTGAATCAACTGTCATAAAAAATGGAAAAACCTCAATTAATAGGCGATATTTTATAAGTAATTTAGAAGCAGACGCTTCTAATATTCTTAGAATTATTCGAAGTCACTGGTCAATTGAAAATCAGCTTCATTGGCACTTAGATGTAACTCTCAATGAAGACAAATCATCAATCAAAGGCATATTTGTATCTCAAAATATCTCATTGCTTCGATCTATTATTATTTCCTTATTATCTTTATTGCCAATTGAAGCCGGGTTTAATAGAAAGCGACAAACTGTAAACAGGCGGCCAAGTCTTCTTAAAAAAATCCTTTTAAAATCAGGGTAATTCATGCAATCGCCCTGGGCATACGCATACTTTAACCTGTAAAATAGGGTATTTTTTTAATAAAAAAATAGACTAAAAATTGAATTTTTTAAGAAAAAAGGGCAAGATTTCTCCAAATATTTAAACCAAAAAAAAAGGAGAATTTGCCCATGGAAAATTCTATTGAAAATGCAAGCTTAATGCAAATATTAAGTGAAATTACTGATTTTAGAAATCCAAATCAAATTACTTATACTGTAGCAGAAGTCCTTATAGTTGTGATTATTGGAGTTATAGCAGGTATGAAAAATAGTTTACATATAGGAGAATTTGCGAAGGCAAATAAATTGTGGTTTCAAACAAAATTGGGACTAGAAAATGTTCCTTCACATGACACAATTGACAGGATACTTACTTTTATTTCATACAATGAACTAGAGGCAGCCTTCGCGATATGGCTCGATGATATTTTTAAGAATAAACACATAAGAAAAAGATTAAAAATTGATGGTAAAAAAATAGATAAAAATTCTAGAAATACAACTACAATTGTAAGAGCTTTTTTAAGTGGATTGAATCAAGTTAAAGGAGCTGTTAGAATTCATGAATATCAAAATGAAATTACTACTATTCCAAAATTAATAAAAAAACTTTATATAAAAGGTTATTTAGTTTCTATTGATGCCATAGGAACTCAATCTGATATAGCCAATCTAATTTTGAAACAAGAAGCAAATTATTTATTGCCTGTTAAAAAAAATCAAAAACTTTTATATGAAGATCTTCAATTATATGCTGAAACAGAAATTGAAGATGGTTTGAAAAATAAAAATTGTACAGTATTTGAAACATATAATGAAGGCCATGGAAGGCTCGAAAAAAGAAAATGTTATGCATTCAATAATATAGATTGGATCAAAGAATTCCATCCTAAATGGTCCCATATTAAATCATTTTGTTTATTAGTATCTACCGGGCAAGAAAAAAATAAAAAAGCTGTTAAAACTTATAGGGTTTTTATTTCCAATTTATTATTAAATGCCTCTGAATTTATTTATGAAATTAGAGATCACTGGTCCATCGAAAATCAGCTTCATTGGCCATTAAACCAATCATTCTCTGAAAACAAAATTTTCTCTAAAAGTTCAAATTTTGTTATTAATTTTTCTTGTATTTTAACTACAGCTTTAACTTTAATTTATAACCTGAAATCCAATAATTTAAGCTTTAACTTACAAAAACTTAAGCTTTCATGGAACTTGGACCTAATTTTAGAATGCCTTTACCTAAAGGTTTAAATATGCGTACGCCCTGCAATGTTTTGTGAATTTGGAGTGAATTTTGAACGTTGCAGGTTAAAAAGGGATAAAGATTAAGATAAGTAATGGGATTTTTAAAGCTTCATTGTCCAGGATTTTTCTTGAATTTTGGTAATTTTTATTTAATGCCCTATGTAATTAGAGATTAGATTAAGCCAATGGTTGCTTTTAGCAAAATTTGTTTTTCCATAAGATTGATGAATTTTTTTTTCTGGTAGATATATTGAAACACCTTTTGCATATTCTATTTTTGAGCCATGAACATTTTCAATAATTATACCTCTTAGTATATTTAATCCATTTGTGAGCGCATTATTTAATCTATTTTTTAGTTCTGCATTTTTATCTCTAAGTGATATTCTTGAAAGATTGTTTTTTAGGTTTTGATAAAAACTCATCAAGTCTATATAGCTTGGTTCTTCAAATCCAATATTGTTTTTTGAAATATTTATCGTATTTCTTACTGAGCTGCTTATTTGGTTTACAAGGCATTCTATTAAAATTTGTGCAACTTCATTAATATTTGCTTCTAGTATATTCATTCCTTTTAAGTCAATTGCAGATAATGTAAATTCATTTGTGATATTTATATAATTTTCTGAATATGAGTGCACTATGTGTTTTGCAAAATCAACGGGGTTTAATATTCTTGATTCAAGTGGCTTTAATATTTTTGAATACTCCCATCCGGGTCCTAGTTCAACTTCCTGTGATCCGATTAAAATATCTGCATATGGTTTTGCTAGATTGGCTATTTCGGTCATTTGCATTAAACATGCATCAAAACCTAAAATTGAAAATTTAAAATTATTAGTGCAAATAGATTTAAGGGCCTCTTCTAATCTTTGATTAGTTAAATATGATTGATGAGTTTCATCATAGCACACTCCTCTATCTTTTTCTTCTTCTTTTAAATTTTCTAAAAATTCTATACTTCTATCTAATTCTAACATTAGAGTGGTTGGGTTTAGTGTGAAGTATTCTGCGGTATTTATTAATCTTATAATTCCTCTTCCATAATCTATAATTCCGCTGCCATGGTTTGAAAAAATAGCCATATAATGATCTGCTGGAAACATAGAGCGTGTCCAGGTACAGAAGTCTATAACTGTTTTAGGATCACCACTATCCATTTTTGTTTGATTTTCTTTATTTAATAAATACGCTTTATTTTTATCTATAAGATATCTTTGTGTTTTTTTATTTGGTCCCGGTTCATTTAGCTGAACTATTATATGTGCGTTTTGATTTGCAGATTGTGCCATTTGTTTTATATTTTGCCAAGCAAAGATAGAGAGGTCATTATCTGCGGCTATGTAAACCATAATGGTCCAAGGTTTTTTGGGGTATTGTTTTGAAATTTGATAGCTTGATTTGAGAATATTATTTAAGGCGCTAGGGATATTTTCAGAAATTAAATTATTGCTAAATGCAATAGATGGGACAAAAAAGAGAAGCGAGTAAATTATTGATTGTTTTTGAAACATAAAGATCTCCCTTTTTTAATCACTTTTGTTTTATAACAAGAGTTTATGAAACGGAAGCTTTTTAAGTCAATAATTAGTGCTTATTTTATTTTTTTGTTTTGAAATTGAAAGAAAAATGAGTGCATAAGTTAATCCGAAACTTAATTGAAAATCTAGTGAAAATATTTGCATAGGACTTATTGCAATCATCAGAAAGCATGCAACATTAAGAAGATGTAATGAATTTATTTGCAAATTTAGGATTATGCAGGTTTTGTATAACAGGAACATGCTTAGCGACCTTAAAAATGGAATACTTGCCCAGCTCAATAGGTAATAAATAATAATTAGCATTAAAAGTATTGTTTGTTGTAAGCGAAAATTAATTTTTAGTGAAGATATTAATGTTGACCATAGAAAAATAATTATAAGCATATGTAGGCCAGCTCTGGCAAGATAATGTGAGAGGCCCCAGAGTTGAAAAAAATCCCTGTATTCAGTCATAAGTTTTTGGCTGCAGTTTTTTGTATTACCTAGAAAAATTGAAGAAAATAGTGCGAAGGATTCCTGACAAGTTTTTAATTTGATGTTTAAAAAAATATAATTTTTTATTTTATTTATCCATCTGGGAAATGAAAATTTTTTTTGTGAGATAAATTGATTTGTAAATTTGCTTTCAAAGAGAGACGTTGCAATATTATCTTTTGTTAGATGATCTATGTATGTATTGTTATTAAAAGATTTAAAAAATAGATTTTCAATTTTTATAGTATTATCAATTTGTATATTTTTGTATGTATTTGTATAAATTTGTATAAGTATATTTTCTTTGTAAACTGATCCGGATTTTATTTCATGAATCTCTCTTACATTAAAAATTATCTTTTTTTTAAATCTTGAATGTTCTAATTTAATAATATCTTTTATTGTTCCGGTGATATTAAATGTTTTGTCGTTAGTAAGTTTTCTAAAATTTTCAAATTTATTTTGTTGTATTTGATACAGATATCCCCCGCAAAAAAAAGAGGATAATAAAAGTACACTGTTTTTTAAAATGGTATTTAAATTTTTTTTAGCAATAGATATTAATAAACCAATTATTAAAATTATTAAAATTGTTTTTATTGAATAGTTATTTGCTTGAAAAGCAATTCCTGTTATAAAAAAAATTAATACTGAGAAAAAAATATTGGCTTGTAAGGGTATAAAACCAATATGGGAAAAATTTATATTCATGCGTTGGTGTTATTATAAAATTTTGTTTATTATTTAATTATAACAAAATTTTAAGAAAATTTTATGTAAAGAAAAAAATGTGTAAAATTACATATCCTATATGTCAAAGTTTCTTTTTATTATTGTCTAGAGTTGTGTAAATAATTGAATTAATTGGATGATACATGAGAAGGTATTTATTTTTTATTTTGTGTCAAATTTATCTTCAAGGTTTTTGTCTATATTCATCTGAAACAAAACCTAAAAAATCGTCCATGGAATCTAAGATTTCAAAAGAGTCTGAAATAGTTAAAGATGCAACATATTATATGGTCCATATTTTGCATACAGATGGGACCATAGGCTCGTTTAAGAAAATAGGTGCATTTGCCGCTAAAAAAGATTTACAAGATGAGGAATTGATTAAATATTTAAACGAACAAATAGAGAAAGATGGGGTAACGGTAATAGTATCTTTCCATGATTTAAATGATAAATGGGTAGGCAATTGTGATAAATGGACGCATAACATATCTGCCGATGGGAAACATACATGGTATGGCTCAAAAAAGACTTTTAATGAAAGATGGGAAGAGGACCCATATATGATTAGTATTTTTAGTTTTTCCAGTAAAAAGTTAGATTCAAATTCAAGATATTTCCCTACTATTGCAAGAGAAGCGCTTTTATATAATAAAACTCCTGTAACTTTATTTTATAACAATAAAGGCAAATGCTTAAAATTTGTTTGTATTTTTAGGAGATATAGCAAGGATAATTCATCAATTGTGGAATTTAAAAAAATTAATAATTTTAAAGAAATTGATTTAAGTATGCTAGAAAAGATCCTGCAAATAAATAGTTATGAATATTCTAAGGATTATGCTGAAAATTTAGAAAATTTTGAATCAATTGGCATAAAGACAGAAAAGGATGCTTGTGTAACTTGCTAAGTTAAAAAGTTGAGGACAATTATGTTAAAATCTGTATTGTTTTTTATTTTTTCTTTATTTTCTCAATTAAGTGCCGGTGACTTTGGTGATTGGCACAAAGCTTTTTTTGGCAAACTTTCTAGAGATCAAAAAGCTGAAGTAATAACTGCTATAAAAGATAAAATATCGAATTTGAAAAAACCGGATTTGGAGAGTAATTTTAAATTTGAAAAATTATCTTCTGATGCTAAAGATGTTTTTACTACATTGACTATCAGGCTAGAACTTAAACAAATTAATATAGAAACTGATAAATCTAAACTTATTGAAATGTACACTAGATGTCTGGATTTGTGTAATTCAAAATCAAATGAAGATGACTCTAAGGCAGATATTCAAGATCGAAATATAATAGAAGATCTCGAAATAGAATTTTGAGCTAATTAGATTTTATTTAAAAAATTAGTTAAAATAACATTATGTTGAATCAAATGAGTAATTATAAGGTTTCAAAGAAAGTTTTAAAAAATGGACTGACTGTATTGGTCAGGCCAACTCATCAAATACCAAAAGTTTCTGTTCAGCTTTGGTATAATGTGGGATCCAAAGATGAAAAATCAGGGGAAAAAGGCATTGCTCATTTGATTGAGCATATGATTTTTAAAGGTACTAAGGATCTTACAGAGTCTGACATAAATCTAATTACCCATAAATTATCGGGTTATTGTAACGCATTTACTTCATATGATTATACAGGGTATCTTTTTGATTTTCCTACGCATCACTGGCAAGAAGCTTTGCCTATAATGGCTGATTGCATGAAGAATTGTACTTTTAAACAAAACTTGCTCAATTCTGAATTAAAAGCTGTTATACAAGAACTGAAAATGTATAAAGATGACTACCAATCAAGCATCGTTGAAGAATTAATAACAACTACTTTTGCAGGTCATCCGTATCAACATCCAATAATTGGTTATAAAAATGATCTTTGGAATTTGAACAGAGAGAATCTAGTTAATTTTTATCAAAAACATTATATACCAAATAACGCTATTTTGATTGTTGTAGGCGATGTATCTATTGATGAAGTATTTACTGCTGCCGAAGAAAACTTTGGCCAGATAGCTCCAAATTTAGATTATAAAAAAGAAGAGTATTATTTGCCTTCGGATCTTGTTTCTAAGTCTGTAACGTTGTATAGAGATGTACAACAAACCTCTATAATTTTATCCTATATGGTCCCAGGAGCTAGGGATAAAGTTGATTACGTTATTGATATAATATCATGGATTCTTGGTTCTGGAAGAAGCTCTCGTCTTTATATAAAATTGGTTGAAGAGAAAAAATTAGTTACAGAAATAGACACATTTTCAGATGATCTTTTTGATAAAGGATTATTTTTTATATATTTTGTTCCTAATGAACCAAATAAGGTTGATGAAATTATAAACATAATTCAAGAAGAGATAGATTTACTGGCAAAGTATGGGCCTACACAAAAAGAATTAAATCGCGCAATAAAAAAAACAGAAACAGATTATTTGACTTTGTTAGAGAATAATCAAAAACAAGCATATGTTATTGGAAAATTTTATTTATCTAATGGTGATGAGAATTATATATTCAATTACCTTTCTGAAAGCAAATCTAATCTTAAAGAATTGGTGCAAGAAATCCTAAAAAAATATTTTAGATTCTCTTCTAGAAATATTGGTAAAATTTTACCAATGCTTGAATTAGACAAAGACAGATGGTTACAGTTGCAGGAAATATCAGATAAAGAAGACGAGAAGGTGTTATCATTAAAATCCCGAGAAGGTGATTTAGAGTTAGGCAATAAGGTAAAAGATATACTTACAAAAGATTGTGAAAGTTTTAATTTTCCTAAGGCTGAGAGGTTTGTTTTAAAAAATGGACTTGAAGTTATGTTTTATCATAACAACAATCTGCCTAAAATTGATTTAGTTTTGGACCTTAAGGCAAAATATTTTTATGATCCACAAAACCTACAGGGATTATTTAATTTTACTAGTTCTATGCTGCTAGAAGGTACAAAAAAATATAAGGGAATAGATTTAGCAGATACTATAGAATCTTTGGGTATTAATGTTAATATTTTTCCTGGTCACATAAGTATGGGTATGTTATCTGAAGATTTTGAACAAGGCTTAGAGCTGCTTAAAGAAATAATAACAGAGTCTGTTTTTGATACAGATTCAATAGAAAAAGTAAGGGGTCAAATAATATCTGATATTAAAAATTATTGGGATGATCCATCCCAATTTGTTGGACAAATTGTAAGTGAGAATGTTTATAAAAACCACCCTTATTCTAAAGATATTTTAGGATCTATTGATACAGTTAAAAAAATATCTCGTGATGATTTAATATCATGTTATAAAAAATTTATTTCTCCTGACGGTGCAAGATTGTCTATTGTTGGAGATTTGAGTAAATATAATATTAAAAATATTATAGATAAAATTTTCAGTTCTTGGCACTCTGTTGTAGTAGAAGATTTGTCATTTTCACCAATAACTCCTGCTGAAAATCAAGAGATTGATTATTATATCAACAGAGATCAGGTTGTTTTATGTTTTGCAGCTCCATCAGTTAAGCGTTTTGATAATGATTATGATAAATTGCTAATTTTTGATCAAATCTTTACTGGAGGGGTCTTAGGTTCAATGAGCTCTAGATTATTTAAAATTCGTGAACAATCTGGTTTGTTCTATACTATTGGCGGGTCTTTGATATTTAATTCTGGAACTCAGCCAGGTATGATATTTATAAAAACTATAGTATCTTTGGATCGCTTGAAAGAAGCAGAAAAATTAATAAAAAATACAATAGATAAGGCTACTGATTTTATTGATCCTGAAGAATTTATTCAAGCTAAAAATGGTATAGTTAATTCCTTGGTAGATAATTTTGAATCAAACAAAAAAATTGCAAATTCATTCTTGTTTTTAAGTAGGTATAAATTATCCGGAGATTTCTTTGATACAAGAGCTTCTCAATTATCTAAAATTTCAATCGAAGAAACAAAAGAATCTGTAAAAAAGTTTTTAGATAGCTCAAAAATGCTCGAAGTTAAAATTGGAAGAGTGGGAAGATAATTACGAAATTTTCCCATGGATTTCTTTTTTTATAATCTTTTGTAAAGATTTTTTTAAATTTCTTATATGTCCTATTTTACGTATTTGTCTTAGTTGGAAATGAATGATTTTTTCTGCTTCTTTACAACTGTCTCCAAAAATATCACAGTATTTTTCTAGTTGTTTTATTTGTGGACAAAATATTTTTTTTAATTTTTCCTCTGTTAGCTCCCTCTCTATTTCATAGAATTTTGTTTCCGATAAAATTTTTTCTATTTCTTGTGCTAAGAGTATAATTTTGAGTTCTTGGTTGTTTTTAGATGAACAGTTTCCTGTAAATATAGAGGTAGAATGAATTAAAAAAGTTGGTAACAATATCATAAAAATATTCACATTTTCTCCAATGATTTTTTAATTTCAAAAAGAATATAATATTGTGTGGTTATAATTAATTTGACCCGATCTTGTTTTACCATTATTATTATAATATTAATAGTTTTAGCTTAAAAATTAGGGTTTCTCATGCAAATCAATATATCAAAAACTTTGTTTCTATCGTTAATTTTGTCTTTGCAAACAATTAGCGCAAAGATTCCAGAGGGCGCTAAAGAAAAGAAAACCCCTATTGTAAAGAAAAATAATGAATTAAAAAAATCTTCTGAAGACCTGTCAGATAAAGATGATTTAGGTGATATATTAAAAGATTTATTTGAGGAAAAGGATGATAATCCTAAGGGTAAATCTAAAAATATTTTAACATTACTTAAAGAGTTAGAAGAATTAGAAAAAGAAGAAAAAAGACTTAAAGAAGAAGCTAAAGCTAAAAAGAAATTAGAATCAGAAAATGCTTCTTCTAAAGCATTTAGTATTGCTGATCCATCACAAATAAAAGAAACGTTGAATTCAGTTATTTTAAATGAAAAAGCTCAAAAGCAACTTAATATGGTAATTAAGTTTTTTAAAGAACCCCAAATTTTTAGTGAAATTGGTGCAGAAAGACCTAGAGGTATTTTGCTTGAAGGCCCTCCAGGAACAGGAAAAACTTCTATAGGCAGAGCTCTTGCTAAAGAAGCAGGTTGTAAGTTTTTTTATGCCAATGGATCTGATTTTGATGCAAAATTTGTTGGAGAAGGAGCAAAGGCTATTGGTGAGTTATTTAAGGTGGCTAGAGAGAATTCACCTAGTATAATTTTTATTGATGAGATTGATACTATAGCAAAAAAAAGAACTGGGGAAGAGTCAAGGTTCCATTCTCAGACCCTTACTAAATTTTTAACTGAACTAGATGGTTTTTTGCAATCTGATGATTCTGTAGTTGTAATCGCAACAACTAACAAAAGAGATCATATGGATGAAGCAGTGTTGAGATTTGGTCGATTTGGAATAGAAGTAAAAATTGATAATCCTGATCAAGAAAGTCGCAAAAGAATATTATCTTTATACATAAGTAAAATTAAGCTATCTGACAAAGTTCATCAATATGAAGTTAATGAGTTAGCAGCTAAAGCAGAAGGCTTTTCCGGAGCGGATTTGAAAAAAGTGGTCCAACAAAGTGCTTTAAATGCAATTATGGACAATAGAAAAACTGTTGAATATAAAGATCTTGAAGCTGTGTATAAACAGATTAAAGAAGAAAAGAAAAGGGCTAAAAAAGCAAATCGCAAGAATCAGATTCCTGATTATGTTCAGAATGCTATGTTAAGTAATGATAGTTTTGTTTAAGATTTAGCTACGCTATAGGGGAATTTATTTTATGAAAATAAAAAAACAAAAAATTGTATTTGGTTTATTATTCTCAATAATATTTTTGTCTTGTTGCAAGAAACAAAAAACTTTCTTAGCTGAAAAAAGTGTGATTAAAGAAAATAATAGATTAACTGGTAATATCACTATTTTTGTTCATGGTACGCATACGGCTACTATGAATAGAATATTTAAACCTTTTATAGGTGTTCCAAATAGAATAGTAAAAGTTAGTTCTTTAAGTAATAGGCATTATATGTGTAATATTGCTAACGTTCTTTCACATACTGGATCTGAATTTCCTTGGCAAGACTTTTATGCTTATGGTTGGTCTGGTATATTGTGTCCTAAAGAGCGAGAGATGGCTGCTGAAAACTTGTATTCAGAAATTAAAAAATTGATTTTAGAATATAAAAAGCAAAGCTTAGATCCTAAAATTACTATTGTTACCCATAGTCACGGTGGAAACGTTGCATTAAATTTAGCTAAATTTAAAGAGGTTGATTCCTTTTTAATTGATAGGTTGATCTTGCTTGCTGTTCCTGTTCAAAAAATGACAAGTAAATTTGTTGAAGATAGTTTATTTAATAAAATCTATTCTTTTTCTTCATCACTTGATTTGCTTCAAGTAGGCGATCCTCAAGCATTATACAGCGCAAGCAAAATTGATGATAAAAAATGTCCTTTTTTTTCTAAGCGTTTTTTTAAGCCAACTAAAAACTTACGGCAAGTAAAAGTAAAAATTAATAATCGAGCTATTTTTCATGTAGAATTTGTAATGGAGCGTTTTATTAAGTTTATTCCAGATCTTATAAAACAAATGGATTTATTGGATGAGTCTTTATATTTAGTAAAGTTGGCTAATGGTAGAGATATTAAGGTTATTAAATGTTCTTAACAAGATTATTATTTTCTATTTTTGAGCTCATATAGTCGTGGCCATTGTTTGCTTCGATTAGTCTTTCTATGTCTGAGTGTCCTAGGTTTTTTGCTATAGTTTTTGGGTTAATGATAATTCTTATAATTTTTGAAGATGGTTCATTGTCAGGTTCTTGACCATCTTTTTCCTTCTTTTTTTTCTTTGGTAAAACAATTGTAAACTCATGTTCTATAGGTTGGTTAACATCTGCCCCTAATGTTATTAAAAGCTTTACTGTATCATAAAACCCATTACAAATTGCATCGTGTAGAGGAGTGTAATTCTTGATTTTAAGCTGAATAATATCTTTCTTTGTAAAAGGCTCTGGAGCAAAGTAATTCTTTGCTTGATTATCATTGAATAAGTTTTTAAACTTACATGCTTGTCTTTTGTTTTGTTTGGATCTATATCTTTGTATTATATATTTTGATATAAAAAAGCCTTCTAGCTTGTCAAAATCTCCTTCTTTTAATTCTGGATATTTTAGTCTTATTGTTCCATTATTTTTGATTTGATCCCAATCGGGCATAATAGTTTCCCTTGCTATTGGATCAATTCTTGCTCCCGATTTAATCAATAATTTTATTACATCATTGTAACCTTGTTGGGCTGCAAAATGCATAGCAGTATTATTGTTTTTATCCCTTATGTTCAAATCTATATTTTTGTCTTTTAAATATAAACTTAATTCATTACTAGCTTGGATACTACTTTTTTCTGAATTTTTAAAAACAGCTTGAATAGAATCACATAGCTCTTTGGGAGCATTGGTTTTTAACTCAAAATCTGTTGAATTGAGAGTTAATCCTAGAATGTTAAATAAAATCAGTGAGAATATTTTTATTTTCATATTTATTTGTTTCAAATATTCAATTAATAAATTATCTTAATATATTGACTATAATATATGATTATATATACATTTTAACATGTTATTATTTTAAAAAAAGAGGGTGCTGATGAGGCCATTATTGGGTTTGATAACTTTGATCATTGCTAGTTCATGTGTTATTTCTCTTTCTGTAACAGAAAAACTTTCTGAGTTCATTGAATTTGCCAATTCAAAGAGTCTGATATTACCTAATAAAGTTTTTATTACTTCTACCTTGGTTTCTGGTTCATGTGCCTTTATAATTTTGAAAATACACAAATTAAAAGAAAGAATAAAAGAAGAAAATAATTGGTCCCGTTGGAATGAATCCTTAAGCTTTGAAACTTTGTTGTTATTGCCTAAAGAGCAAATCATTAAAGAAATCACTATAGATATAGAAAAAAAATATTATACTCAAAGAAATTTAGATAATTATATTAACCCATTTCAATCATTTAATAATGATGTTGAAAATGAGATTAAAGATTTACATAATTTTTTGTTTATTTCAAAAAATTTAGAGATTTTTGGATTACAAAATATTTGTTTTTTCAGTGATATTGATATAAGTGATGTTTATAGCAAAATTCAAAGACTTTCTTATATTAAAAATCTATTTCTGGTCTGGAAAAACTAAAAATTTGTTTACTATTCAACTGTTTCTTTTTGCTCTTTTTATCCAAATAAATATTCTGCAACGATTTGGTTCAGATCAGGCAATAAATGATTTTCTTGATCTAATTTTTGTTTAGTTAATTCTTTCATGTATTCTGGCCAAGCCTTTAAAACTTCTGCTGTACCATAGTAGCCAGATTGTAGCGCTAAATCATAAGAATTTTCCCCCTCTTTATTTTTATGAGATATATCTGCATTGTTTGCAAGTAATAATGTAACTAATTCAGTTAAACCTCTAGAGGATGCTAGATTGAGTGCTGATTCGTCATAATCTGTTGTGTCACTTACATTTGCACCAGCATTTAAAAGAAGTTTAGCTATTTCAAGCCTATTTTCTGAAAAACCTGATTGACCACATAAGTACATAAGAATGGTCCAATTACATGATAATTTTGCATTTACATCAGCCCCTGCGTCTATTAAGATTTTAGCTATTTCAAGTTTGCCCTTTGAAGCCGTAAGTGCCAAGGGTGGATTACCCGTGACGTCTCTACTATTAATAATATCTTTATTATTGGCTATTATTTTCTTGATGCTTTCAATATTGTCTGACCTTATATCGGCAAAAAATTCTTCAACTTTTTCTGTGTCTGCTGCTTGAATCATGGACCCAAATAATAAAATTAATGCTAATATTTTAAATTTTAATAGATTCATAAAAATACCTCCAAATTAATTATATACTACTTATATGTTATATTATCAACTTGAAATTTAAAAATAAAGGGTTTTGTGAAAAAATTTAGATAAAAAAATTATCTCTTTAAAAATCAAATAAAAAATTGTATTTTTTAGAACAGAATATAAAAACACAGGAGAAAATATGAAAATAGAGAAAATCTTACTATCTCTTTTTCTTGTTAGTTCATTTCAGGTTAAATCTTTTGATATTACTGATTTGTATAATCTTATTAAAGAGGACAAATTAAAGGAAATTCAGGAGCATTCTAAGGATTTTGATTGGATGCAGAAAACAAATTTGGGTAGAAATCCTTTAATGATAGCTGCTGCTCTAGGAAAACTTGATATTGTAAAATATTTGGTTTCGGTAAATGAGCTTGCCTTTGGTGTCGATGATAAAGATCTTAATGGTACTACAGCGTATATGTTTGCATCATGGTTTGGAAGTAAAGAGATTAGAGATTTTCTGGAAATAAAATGTAATGCTAACACAGATTTAAAAGATAAAAATGGACTGGATGGTAATGATTATGCATTAGAAGATGTAAAGATAGAATTGGAAGCTGATATTGAGAATACTAGAGATGACAGTAGAATGTTAGATATGGTTGCATTTTTAGAACAATTTAATGATCCCAAGGACAGTTCTCTATTATCAAAATCTATAGCTGACGATCAATTTGAACAACTTAGTGTAGTAGTTGATGATTATAAAAAAGAAGAGAACCCAAAACAAGAAGGTTCTATCTGTATTGTAATATAAAAAAAGGAATAGTAGAAAAAATGAAGAAAATAATTTTAAATTTATTATGGTTAATGCCAGTGTTAACAAATTGTGCCAGTAATCAAAAAGTAGAAATTAGTTTAAGTGAAAATCCAAGTACTGGATATTCATGGCAGTATAGTTGCGATCCGAAAGATGGTGCCTCAATAGAAAAGAACGCAGAATTATCTAAAGCAAATAGCGAAAAGAACTCTATGGTAGTTGGCGCGCCTAATCAAGTAACTTACAAAATTACAAAAAAGTCCAAAAAACCTGTAACCTGTACTTTTGAATATAGTAGACCTTGGGAAAAAGATACAGCTCCAATACAGCAATTCTCTGTTAAATTATAGTGAAAGATTGCATTAATTTTCTATTGCAGTAACTTGATATAGTAAGCTGATTTAAGGATCCATTTTCAAGGTTAACCATGATAGAAAATTCTATTGTCAAAGAAGCAAGTTCCAATATTTCAGGTAAAATTATACAAATAAGTGGGACAACTGTAGATGTACAGTTTCCTCCTGAACATTTACCAAAAATATCAAATTTGCTTTATGCTTATCTTTCTTCAGGTAAAAAAGCGGCTCTTGAAGTTGCCCAACAGCTTGGAGATAATGTTGTTAGATGCATAGCGATTGAAAATATTGAGGGCGTTTATAGGGGCCTCAAAGCAGTAGATAGTGAAACTCCAATTAAAGTTCCAGTAGGCAATGAAGTATTGGGTAGAATGTTTAATGTTTTAGGTGAACCTATTGATGGAATGGGAGAGATATACACTAAGAAAAAATGGTCCATTTATAGAGATACCCCTACTCTAACAGAACAAAAAATAGAAAATGAAATTCAAGAAACTGGAATAAAAGTCATTGATTTGATGTGTCCCTATATTAAGGGTTCAAAAATAGGACTTTTTGGTGGAGCAGGTGTAGGCAAAACGGTTCTTGTAATGGAGTTGATAAGAAATATAGCAAAAGAACATGGCGGAGTTTCTGTTTTTACCGGAATAGGTGAAAGAACAAGAGAAGGAAATGAACTTTGGCTTGAAATGAAGGAATCTGGAGTACTTGCAAAAACAGCTTTAGTTTTTGGTCAAATGGGAGAAATGCCAGGAGCTAGATTAAGAGTTGGGCTTACCGGACTGACTATGGCAGAGTATTTCAGGGATGAAGAGAAAAAAGACGTTCTTCTTTTTGTGGACAATATTTTCAGATTCGTTCAAGCAGGATCTGAAGTTTCTGCACTTCTTGGCCGTATGCCATCTGCTGTTGGATATCAACCAACTTTGGCTTCTGAAATGGGAGCTTTTCAAGAAAGAATTGCCAATACAATTAATGGGGCAATAACATCTGTGCAAGCAGTATATGTTCCTGCTGATGATATAACAGATCCGGCTCCGGCTACAACTTTTATGCATCTAGATTCAAGTACAGTGCTTTCTAGGAAATTAGTAGAACTTGGACTTTATCCTGCAATAGATCCATTGGAATCAAATTCTAAAGGCCTATCAGTGGGTATAGTGGGCAAGGATCACTATAATATTGCCAGAAAAGTTCAGAGTATTTTGCAAAGATATAAAAGCTTGCAGGATATTATAGCAATTTTAGGTGTAGATGAACTATCTGATGAAGATAAACAGATTGTCGAAAGAGCAAAAAAAATTCAAAAGTTCTTAACTCAACCATTCTTCACAGCTGAACAATTTAGTGGGATTCCAGGTAGATATGTTTCTAGAGAAAAAACTGTTGCTGGCTTCAGGGATATAATTGAAGGTAAATGTGATCATCTTCCTGAACAGGCTTTTTATATGGTTGGCACATTAGAAGAAGTGTATGAAAAAGCAGAAAAATTAAAGGCAAAAAATTAATATGCAGCTTTTTATAACTAAACCATTTGAAAAAATTAACATAGATGTAGAATGGATAGAGATAGAAACAGCCGCTGGTAATTTTGTAATACAGCCTGAGCATGCGCCAATGGTAATTGAATTGAAGCCTGGCATTAAAGCTGTATATGAACTTCCTAATGGCCTACAAGAAGCTATAGAAATTAAAAGCGGTTTGGCTCATATTACTAGACATTCTGTTACTCTTTTACTCAGCGAGTAATTGATTAGTGTTACTTTTTTTTATATTCAGTATAAGAATAAAAGCTAACAAAGTTAATATTAGAGAATAAATAAAAGATACTTCTGCTGATATATAGCTCCATAATCCTCCAACAATTGCACTAGACAATAAATCTCCTAATCCATCGATACTTTGAATAAAACCAAAACCAATACCCCGCATGTTTTCGGGTAATAGCTCTGCACAATAAGATTTTTCAACAGCTGTAATTGTACCTGTACTAATCCCGGCTGTTATAAAAATTAAGATCCATAAAATAATATGAGTTTTTGCAAACAAAAGGGTAAATATTGTAATAAAAAATGACCCAAATCCAAAAAATCCTAATAATATTTTTTTATTTATGTAATCACTTAGTGATCCCATTCCTATTTCAGAAATTGAACGAATAAAATTAAAAAGAACATAAAATAAAATTGCTGATCCAGTCGCAATAATTGACGAATTGAGCTGTCCAAGTAACATTTCTTGTGCTCTATAAATTAAGAGAGTTCTATTAAAATTTGCTATACCAAAAATAAACATAACAAAAGAAAAATATTTAAATGTAGATGGCAATCTTATAATTTGTTTGCCTAGATTTATTTTTGGTATAGAATATCTATTTTGTTTGTAATTAGAGGTTAAAAATATTACCGTTATTATTGAAATAATTCCTGGTATAAAAGAGATAAAAAAATTAGAACGAATTGAAAATATTTTTATAGTAAAAAAAGCAAGAAGTGGACCAGCTATTGCGCCAATAGTATCCATTGATCGTTCAAAGCCGTAAACTTTTCCATAATCCTTTGAATTTGAAATATTTGACAGCCAAACATCTTTAATGGGGTCTCTTAAGCCTCTACCCATCCAAGCAATAACTTGAAAAGTAAATATATGCCAAATTTTTGTTGCAGTACCCAACAAACTTGTACAAATGGGCGTTATAGAATAACCAATTATTAATATTGGTTTAAAATATTTTATGTGATTTGAAAGCCATCCAGAAAGTAGTTTCATTACCATAGATCCTGCATCTGCAAAACCCATTATAATACCAATTACAACTGGTGCACTGGATTTACCAGTAAATTGTTGTATGAAAGTCGGCAAAATGGCTGTTGTCATTTCATAGTTGAAATCATTGAATAAGCTTGTAAGACTGATACCGATTAAATCTTTTTTTAACCAAGAAAATTTTTTTATCATAAAAATATTTATTTAATTAATTACATAAATTTGATTAAGCATCTCATCCATAAAAAACCTATTATATAAGAAATTACCAAGTCGCTTGGCCAATGGGCACCTAAAATAATACGTGCAATAAAAACAGCGATAAGAACAACAATTCTAAAAATAATATCTAATTTTACAAACAAAGTAGACTTACATTTTTTGGCAATAATAAGCATAATCAAATACCCAAAAGTAGCAGAATAAATCAAAGCTGATGAAGATGGAAGTGATGATCCGCTTAGAAAATTACTTACGTGAATTAGGTCTGATGATGGTCGAGGAACATAAATAAACAACCTTAACAATTGATCAATTCCTAATATTCCACCAAAGCTTATAAGAGAAAGCAAAGTAGCACGTATATTGGTTGTAAGTGCCCATGTTGAAATTAAAGAAATGCTCATTAAAATAAAATACCAAGGAAAGACGGCAAATTTACTCAAAAAATCTGCCCATCCCATAATATTAGGAACTGTGCTTTGAATTAATTGCGTAATTAGCAAGTCGCCTGGGAAAATAGGCAAATATGTTTTTACAATAATTAAAAGAAGCAATAACAATAAACAAGTAAGAATTTCGATCATAAAAAATCCTTTCAGGTAAAGTAATGCTAATTCAGTTAATAAATCAATAGTTTTGAGTTTATTTATTTTTATATAACTGTTAAAATATTTCCAACAAATTTTATGATTTATAAAAAATATTTAGGATAAATATGAAAATTAAAAATTTAGTTTTTTTTATAACAGTTATAATTTCACAAAATATTTTTGGATCTGAAGTAGAAAACAAATCAAATTATGAATTTATATACGGAAAAATATCACTAGCAAAAGATTGTTTTGGGAATAATCTTTTTAATAAAACAAAATTAACAGATCTAAAAAATAAGTTTTGGGGATATGAATTATCTTACGACAAAAAACAAGAATTGTTAGTACACGTAGTAATTATGATAGGTGCAAGTTATGATCCTAATCATAAAAATGATTTTGATCAATGGGTTCATGGTTGTTGGATGTATTTGCCTATAAACATGTTCATAAATTCTGACGGAAGTTTTAAAAAGTATGAAGATGCAATCGTAATTGATTATGAAAATAAAGAAAAACACCCAAAAAAATTAAAATTAAAATTGGGAAAATCTTTCAATAATTTACAAAATTATTATAAAGAATTTTTTGAAAAAACTGCTTGTAATATACTCTAAGAAATGAAAAGAAAATTAGGGCAAGTGATTTCAGGGTCATTAACAGAAGGTTTTTTGATAAAAATTAATCCTGAGATAAATATTGATGAGTTAAAGACGGGAAAATTTCTATCAATTCATAGTGGGCAGATTAAGTTTTTTTCTCTTATTACAGATTTGAAGTTAGAGGTTACAAATCCTGATATACTTCTATTTCCTCCGGGACAAAATGAGACAATTTTGCATAACATTTTACGCAAAAAAGATATCTATGCTACTGCACATTTAAAACCCATGATATCTTTAGATAAAAATAATAATGTTATGCCAGTAAAAACTATTCCTGCGCATTTTAGTCAAGTCTACGAAGTTGACAATCAAGATGTAGCACTTATTTTTGGCGATGAAAAAGCGCTAAACAAAAAATATTTTAATCTGGGTAATCCTATAGATATGACTACACCTGTTTGTATAGATCTAGAAAGATTAGTTGAAAGAAGTAATGGCATTTTTGGAAAGACAGGAACAGGAAAAACTTTTATCACAAGATTGGTTCTTGCAGGGCTAATAAAAAATGAAAAAGCTGTAAACCTAATTTTTGACATGCATGGAGAGTACGGTCTACAAGCTCGTAAAGAGGGTAATAACGAATCATTTGTCAAGGGCCTAAAAACGCTTTTTCCAAATAAAGTTGTAACTTTTTCATTAGATCCTGAATCAACAAGAAGACGAGGTGGACAACCAGACGTAGAAGTTGTAATTCCATACCAAAGCATTCAAGTGGGCGATATAATGTCCCTGCAAGATGAACTAAATTTACATTCAACTGCTATGGAATCTGCATATTTAATTGCTTCAAAATATAAAAAGAATTGGTTAGAAGCTTTATTAACTAAAGGAGAAAATGCAAAAGAGTTTGCTCAAGAATTGGGAGCAAATCCTGAATCTATTGCTGCGTTATTTAGAAAATTAAAGCGCATAGAACAGCTACCATTTTTTAAACCAGACTCCAGTAATATAAATTCAGTTATAGATCAAATGATGGAATATATCTCACGGGGTATGCATATAATTGTTGAGTTTGGAAATTATACTTCTACTTTTGTGTATCTTCTTATAGCAAATATAATCACAAAAAGAATACACCTAGAATATATTAAAAAAACTGAAAAATTTTTAGGCTCACATAAAAAAGAAGATGAGCCAAAAAAATTATTAATCACAATAGAAGAGGCCCATAAGTTTTTAAATCCTGTAGCAGCGCAACAGACAATATTTGCTACAATTGCTAGAGAAATGAGAAAATATTATGTATCACTTTTAGTTGTGGACCAAAGACCATCTGGAATCGATCCTGAAATTGTTTCACAAATTGGAACAAAGATCATAGCGCAACTTAATGATGAAAAGGATATCCAGGCTGTTCTTACAGGCAGCAGCAACCCACAAACATTTCGTGCAATTTTAGCTTCTCTAGATAGCAAAAAACAGGTACTCTTGCTTGGACATGCTGTTACTATGCCAATAGTTATAGAAACCCGTGATTATAATGACAAGTTTTATAAAGACATGGCCGGCGAGTTTGTAACTAAAAAAGTAGAAACCTTAATCCAAGAAATGTTTTAAAAATTTAAATAACATGGAATTCAAACTAATTTTTTTATCTGCATTAACTATATTTCCTGTTTTAATAAATGCTGCTCCTGCTGATATTTCTGTTTGGAGTAACGGAAAGCAAAATATTTTTTTATTTGGTGATTTTCATATAAATACAAATAACAGCGATAAACAAGCAGAAGATTTGATTAAAGCCGCTAAATTATTGAATGCCTTGGTATTGAGTGAAGATTTAAATGAAAATATAAAAGAATCGTCTGATATGTATCCTGAGATACGCGGATGGGGTGTTGAACCATCAAGTGATTGTTTGGATTTAAAAGAGAGATGTGAAGATAACTCTATTTTTTATATAAATATTGAGTATAGAATTATATTTTATTTATTTAGAGAGGGTAAAATTTCTTTATTTAAAGCTATTGAAAAAATTCAAGAAATACTAATTGATATAATATCATCTAAAGAATTAAAAATATATTTTAATGATATAGAAAAAAATATATGGCCTACATATGTATGGAAAATATTAGAAAAATATAAAAATTTAAAATACGATGATTTTTTAAGGGCCATTTCTATTAAGGATTTATGTAAATTAGTAAAGTTAAGTAATTTTAAAAAAACCGGTTATGCAGCAAAGCTAATTTTAAAATTATGTTGTAATTCAGAATCAATAAAAACTCTGTTGTTGAAGCTTATCTTTTTTCTAGGTAATAATGTTCTTGAATTAAGAGCCATAAAGTTAATATTAGAAAATCCAGACAGAGAAAACATTTTTATTTGTGCCGGTTGGTATCATACGAATATTATTAGTAATTATTTAAAAAATTATTTGGGTTATAAAAGAATCAAGAAATGTTCTTTAGCCAAACTGCGTAAATGCTTTTTCTGTTGCTGTGAAATAAAAAGTATAAATGTAAAAACTCTCCTTCAACAATTTGTAGACAAACATGAACAAGATGTAAAAGAAAACGAAGAAGGTGTATTTTATGTTTAATTTTCTGTCTTTTTTTCAAAATAAACAAAGCCTTCATCTCTTGATGTTTCTCTAAAACCAAACTTAGTATAAGCTTTAATTGCTGGTGCATTATTTGTTCTAGTGACAAGTTTTACAATAGCAGCACCCTGTTTTTTCAATGCGTACATGTCATGCTCTAATAGTTTTGCAACATAGCCTTTTCCACGATAATCTGGGGCAACATATAAGAACTGAATTTGGCCTTCATAGAAACTTTTCATATAATATGTAGTAAATGCTATAGGTTTACAATCTAGAAAAAGAAGTTTCATTGTTAATTTGCCGGTAAATTTTGGATTTTTGTTAGGAGAATTGGTAGTTAGCATATAGTTAATATCAAACTCAGGATTTTCCACTAACCAATATAAATCGCCTTTAAAAGCTGAAAAAATAAAATCTCTGTCTCGGGATTCTTTGTAACTTTGTATTTGTAGTCCTGAGCAGTTAGTGAAATGTTTCACTAAAAATAGTGCACCTGTTAATAAAGTAATTACTAAAATAGAACTTAAAATCCATTTTTTTTTATTAGCCATCTTTAACATTTAATCCCCTTCATATGAAATAGTATCTAACAATAACCCTTGGGCCGGTGCATTTGGCAAAAGCTGCACAGGTGTTTTTTGTTCTAAAGCTTTTGTCAAATCATTAATCTGTAAATTTTCTTTTGAAGCAACTTCTATACACGCACCAACAATTCTACGTATCATATAACGTAAAAATGATTTACCCTTAATTATTATACGATAAATTTCCTTTTCAGGGATATATTCTAGTGAAATATCATCAATTTTTCTTACGGTATCCTTAATTTCGGGTCCTGTGCAAAAAGATCTAAAGTCGTGTATTCCTACAAAAATTTTAAGACATTCTTTTAATTTTTCTATATTAATTGGATCATGAAAGAACCAAACGTATCTATAATTGAAAGGATCTGGTCTTTTTAGGCAGAAATCATAAAAATATATTTTTTGTCTAACATTAATCATGGGATGAAATTCAGGGTTTGCAACCTCAAGAGATTTAATAAGTATATCTTTTGGTAATAGGTTATTCCAGGCAAAAATTAATTTTTTGGGTTCTATTTCAAGATTAGTTCTGGCTATAGCCATCTGACCATTGGCATGAACTCCTGCATCTGTTCTGGAGGAGCCAACTATAGTTACATCTTGATTAAATATTTTCTTAAATCTGTTTTGTAATGTATTTGTAATTGTTGGTACATCATCTTGTGCTTGCCATCCATTATAATTAGTACCATCATATGCAATAGTTAATTTATAGATTGTTTTTGTGTTCATAATAGTAAGTTTAACATAGTTAAAAAAGAATAAAAAAGGGCAGATACGAATATACTTTAAAACTTAATACAATCAAATTTATAGTAATAATATATTTTAAGGTTTTTTAGATTAAATTTATGAGTAATTATAAAAAATTAATTATAACCTGTTTTATTTTAAATATGGGATCGAGTATGTCTGCTAAAAAATTGGAAACTTATAAAAATAAAAGAAATTTTAAAAAAACACCGGAACCTTCCGGTAAAGAAAAATCTAAGAAATTAGATCACCCAATTTTTGTTGTACAAAAACACAATGCATCACATTTACATTATGATTTCAGAATAGAAATGAACGGGGTCTTAAAATCATGGGCCATACCTAAAGGACCATCTAATGATCCAAATGAAAAACGTTTGGCGGTGGAAACAGAAGATCATCCTATGAGTTATGCTACTTTTGAAGGAACAATACCTGAGGGGAACTATGGCGCTGGAACAGTTAAAGTTTGGGATCATGGTACATTTGAATCAATCAAGCCAGAAAAATTAGAGCAATCTTATAAGAATGGGAAAATAGAAATAAAGTTAAATGGCAAAAAATTAAAAGGCAATTATGTGCTTGTTCGAACCAAGTTAGGTGGAAACAAGAAAAATTGGTTATTTAAGAAAATGCTAGAACGTGAAGATAATGACCCCAAAATTAAGATTGGCAAATACGAAGTTTCTATCACAAATCCGGATAAGATTCTGTTTCCTAAAGACAAAATTACCAAAGGTGAAGTAGTAAATTATTACAATAAAATTGGCAAAATTATGTTGCCTCATGTAAAAGATAGACTTGTGACAATGTTGAGGTATCCGCAAGGTATATCACAAGAAGGTTTTTATCACAAAGATGCGCCTGATTTTTTTCCAAAATGGATTGAGACAAAAACTATAAAAAGGGAAGATGGTAAACCCGTTAATTATGTTATAATTGAAAATATTGCAACATTGGTTTATTTGGCTAATTTTGGATGCTTAACGCCCCATATTTGGTTAAGTAAGGAAGATAAAATAGATTATCCTGACAGATTGATATTTGATCTTGATCCATCAAATGATAAAAGTTTTGGAAAAATAAAAACTGTTGCTAAAGAACTTAAAAAATTATTAGAAGCTCATGGGTTAGTGCCGTTTGTCATGACTACTGGCTCTAGAGGTATGCATGTAGTTGTTCCATTAAAACGAACAAAAAACTTTGAGCAAGTTAGAACGTTTGCACAAAAAATAGCAAAGAAACTGGTAGATAAAGATCCTAAAAATTTGACTATGGAAATTCGTAAAGATAAACGAGGGACTAAAATTTTTATTGATACATTAAGAAATTCTTTTGGTGCAACAGGAGTGGCTCCTTATGCGATAAGAGCCAAAAATGGAGCGCCTATAGCTGCACCTTTAAATTGGCAAGAACTTGATGGTCTTAAATTAACATCCCAAACTTATAATATTTTTAATATTTTTGAACGCTTAAAAAAAATTGGGGATCCTTGGAAAAATATTAATAAACATGCAAAAAATATTAAAAATATTTAATATGAAACCCGTTCGAATCCTTCGACAGGCTCCCGACTTCGCCAAGGCTTCGCCGGGCAGGCAGGACGAACGGGTTAGGAAAAATGAAAGAAAGCGCTCGTGGTGAGCTTGTCGAACCATACGAGCAAAAATAGTAATAAGTCTATTGCAAAAAAGAAATCAGTTATGTTCTAATTTAGTTTGTGTATTTTTTAACTCAAAAAAGAGGAGTCTCTATGTTCCGTAAAAGTTTACTTTCTTTAGTACTAGCTTGTTCAGCATTTAGCTTGCAGGCTGATGTAATTGAAGTATCAGATGAATCTACCTTACAAGATCACATAAAAAATAGCGATAAACCTGTTGTTGTAAAGTTTTTTGCAGAATGGTGTGGTCCCTGCAAACAATTAAAGCCAATATATCATGAGGTTGCTGAAGAAAATCCTGATAAAGCAGTATTTATAGCAGTTGATGCAGATAATGAATTTGTTTCAAAATATAATGTTAAAGGGCTTCCAACTTTAGTTTTTTATAAAAATGGCAAAGAAGCTAATAGACTTCAAGGTATTGGCCAGAAAGCAAAAGAGAAAATTTTAAGTGAGATTGCAAAAGTAAGCGGCGGCAAGATGTCAAAAGAAAAAGCTCCTATGAAAAAAATGGCAAAGAAAAAGCCTGCAAAAAAGATGAAGAAAGAGCCTAGAAGAAGAAGAGAATCTAGAAAGCAAGTTGTTTATGAAGATGAAGGTGATTCAGGCTGCAAGAGCTGCAATAGATAAAAAATATAAATAAAAAAATATGGTTACTAGGAGGATTTGTCTCCTAGTAACTTTCTAATTGATATTCACGATTCTAGATCTTAGAACCAAATAATAAAAAAAGGAGTTATTATGCAAATATTATTTTTTTTCTTATTAGTTATGTTAGCAAATAATTTATACGGAAATGGCGTAGGAGCTGCTGGAGAAATCCGAAAGGTACCGGTTCCTGCTGATTTCAAACCATTTATGGATAAAGAAGGCTGTGGAAATTGTTACGTAGAACCCAAGGCGGTCATAAAGGGCAACACATTCGAAACGACACAGGTTTTGGTTTGCGCATGCAAAGATAAAAACGATCGTAATTCAATTTCAGTTCCTCAAGAGTCAAGTTTAGATTTAAATGAATGTAAAGCTAAACATAAAACTAATAATATAGAGGATTTAAAAGGCAAGATTCACAATAAAGACGGGAAACTTGTTTGCGGAGATTAACTAATTTAAGATACCAAAAATATTACTATTTTTTTGATTTTTTAATAAATAACATACTAAATGTAATTTTTGCGATATTAAAAAAAAATTGTGTTGTTTTTTCGGCTTTAAGTTATTCTATTTTGTTAGTTTTCCCAAAATATTTTTGGTATCTTTCCTTTTTTTATCTAATTCCTATTTTTTGGCTTGCTTTAAATAAACAGCTTTATTTTAAAGAAGGCTTTATTTGGGGCTTGCTTTTTTATTTAATACATTTTTATTTTTTGTTCGTTTTGGTTTTAAAAAATGGCAATGGATATTATAAAATTTTGGCACCTATTTTTTGTGTTATTTACTTTGCCTTTCTCAGTGGAGCGTGGTTTTGGTTTGCACAGTTATTTTCAAGAAGGTTAAATAATATTTTTTTAACTGTCTTAATTTGGTCTTTAATTACAACGCTGTATTATTTCTTTATTTATTCATTTAGTTTTTTAATTTTTGAATGTAACTATGGCTATGTTTTTAGTCACCCATTTGTATCGCTTATAGAATGTATTAATTTACTAAATTTATTACCTATTCTTGGAATTTGGTTATTAACTTTCTTTCTTTTTTTGTTTCAGATATCAATTGCAGCTTTAATTTATACAAAACAAAAAAATTGGTTAGTGATGATTCATTTATCACTTCTGCCATTTATTTGTGGTATTTTTTCAAATTCTAATATTGACGAAAAAACAAATTTCTTTAATGAGTTTGGATTTGTACCGATACAGAAATATAGATCAAATCCATATAATTTAGCGGTTTGTATTTATAATGAAATACAAAAAATAATTAAAGACAAGAAAAATACAAAAATTATTTTTATGCCAGAAACAGCCTTTCCATTCGCGCTTAATGATTATCCAGAGATCATAAAATGGTTGTATAATAATTTAGAAAACAAAAAGCTGCATATTTTATTAGGATCACATAAAAGAGAGAAAGATAAATTTTATAATGTGGTATATCACATTTTTAATGGAGAAATAATAAATACACACTATAAGACTCATTTAGTGTTTTTTTGTGAAAATGTTCCTAAAATTTGGAAAAGATTGTTTAATTTAAGTTCTGAATTGTTTTTAAAAGATTCTATAGAATTTGAAAAAGTGCTAGAAAAAAATACTATTTTTGAAATTGAAAATAAATTATATTCACCGATTATCTGTTCAGATATCTTCTTTAAGAAAGATTTTAGTAAAATTCAGCCTAGTATAATCTTGTTTAGAAATGAGAGTTGGTTTTCAACAAAATATATACAAGGACTTATGAATAATTATATTAAATTAAAATGCTTGGAATTAAGGAAATCAATTTTATGTATTTCTCAAGGCGATTGCAGAAGTTTGGTCCATAAATAAAATCTTACATTAATACAGGACTTATTTCCAGGTTTAGTGACGTGTTTACCCTGAATTTTTAATTATCTCAACTCTTGTTTTTAGGTGGCTCATTTTGCTACACTAATAATCAGTAAGGATATTTCAGAGTATTTTAAAAAAATGGAGGAAATAATGAAGAAAAATATATTTTTAATTTTATCTTTTTTAATAGCTAGTTTTGCACAAATTCAGGGTAGATCAATTACAATAGAAAACAGATCATCAAAGCCGGTTTCTACAGGTTTAAGTTATAATTTTAATGGAAGCCTTGATCCATTTACTGAATCATTTGCAAATAATTTGGATGTTAGTAAAATTGCTACTTTCAAGAGTGGGTTATTAGATAATGAAGTAAATTATAATTTAGACGATTCACGGAAATTTAAATTAGATGCATGTAAAGATGATGCTTGCAAAAATTCAACAGCTTATTTAGTTGTGCTTGATGATAAAATTTGTGAAGATACTTCAAAAGAGCTACAACCGGCTGAAATCACAATAACAAATCCAATTGCTGTGGTTACTCCACCTGATGGCAGTTCTTATAGCGCTGTTAATACTGCTTTTTCATACCTCATAGTAAAGTTCACTGAAGAACGAGGATGTGGTATTAAAGTTGATCATGAAGAGAACATTGTAGATTTCTTTGGTATGAAGCCTGGTTACAATTTTGTTGCTATAGAACCACGGTCCAAAGCTGCAACCTTTAAAGTAACACCTCAATCTATAACTATAAACATACAAAGAATAGTTACAGGAAACACAGCAAAACATAAATCAATAACTTATGATCCTTATGTTTTAAAAGATCTAAAGCCAGGACAAAAGATTTATTTAATAGCCGATGATTCTGGGATAAGAGAGGATGTTAATGCCACTAATGCTGCTGCTGCCGCTACCATGAAAGAGAATTTTAAAGAGGCAGGTCAGTATTTAGCTGCTCATCCTTTGCCTAATGTTAATCTTTTAGGAGTAAAACAGGCGTCACAATAATAGATTTCATGCGTAGTATTTAAAAAAATGGAGGAAGTGATGGAGGGTAATATATTTTTAATTTTATCTGTTTTAATAGTCTTTTATGCACAAATTCAGGGTAGATCAATTACAATAGAAAACAGATCATCAAAACCGGTTTCTACAGGTTTAAGTTATAATTTTAATGGAAGCCTTGATCCGTTGACTGAATCATTTGCAAATAATTTGGATGTTAGTAAAATTGCTACTTTCAAGAGTGGGTTATTAGATAATGAAGTAAATTATAATTTAGACGACTCACGGAAATTTAAATTAGATGCATGTAAAGATGATGCTTGCAAAAATTCAACAGCTTATTTAGTTGTGCTTGATGATAAAATTTGTGAAGATACTTCAAAAGA
>Ga0207103_10010_pt1 | contig 74841 bp, 65 predicted proteins | sample Alteio_BWMinHeat_81_FD_153546 | JGI IMG/M metagenome (GOLD analysis project Ga0207103, IMG submission 153546) | Enriched cells from forest soil in Barre Woods Harvard Forest LTER site, Petersham, Massachusetts, United States -... | ecosystem: Environmental > Terrestrial > Soil > Temperate forest >...
ATAATGTTAATTGCTTTGATTGGGATAAATTCTAGTATAAGAAGCTTAGAATATGAAGATATATTTAATGAAGAAGCTGAAGCTTCAAATAAGAGACAAAAAATTAATCATGTGGAAGAAGAGTTTAAGCAAGAGCTTGAAGGAGCAGAATTTACTTATGGTGGGTTGCCAGAAGGTTTTAATGTAAGCGACGAATTATTGAATGAAAATTATAAAGGGGAAGTTAATTCAATAACTTCTTCGAAAGATAGAGAAGAGCCAAAAGAAATAAAGAATGATTCTCAGGATTCTGTTAAATCATTAGTGGTAAAAAAGAAATACCCATGTACAAAAGATGGATGTAACAAATTATATAATTCAATTTCAAGTCTTAAGTATCATATAGAATCAGTGCATGAAGGAAAGAGGTTTATATGTGAAGAAGGTGGTTGTGGCAAATCCTTTATTCAAGCGTGTGGTCTTAAGAGGCATATAGAGTCAGTGCATAATGGAAAAAGATATCAATGTGAACAACCAGGGTGCTTAAAATTATTTACTAAAAAATTTGACCTCTGCGAACATGAAAAAAAAGTACACCAAGGAAAAAGGCTTGTTTGTCAAAGAGACGGATGTCCTAAATTATTTAGTTACGAAAGAAGTCTTAAGTTTCATATAGATTCGGTACATAATGGAATAAAATATGCATGTGAAGAGCCTGGGTGTGGTAAGTCGTTTACCTATAAAGATAGTCTTAAAAAACATGTGAAAATCAAGCATTCAAAATAAGGTGGGGTATAAAATGGAAAATAAAAAACTGATAATGTTAATTGCTTTGATTGGGATAAATTCTAGTATAAGAAGCTTAGAATATGAAGATATATTTAGTGAAAAAGCTTCAGATAAAGAGTTGGCCAATGAAAGGGGTGAAGCTCCTAATAAGAGGCAAAAAATTAATCATGTGGAAGAAGAATTTAAGCAAGAGCTTGAAGAAACAGAGTTTACTTATGGTGGATTGCCAGAAGGTTTTAATATAAACAACGAACTATTGAATGAAAATTATGAAAGTGGAGTTGATTCAGTAACCTCTTCAAAAGATAGAGAAGATCCTAAAGAGATAAAGAATGATTCTCGGGATTCTGTTAAATCATTAGTGGTAAAAAAGAAATATCCATGTACAAAAGATGGATGCACTAAATTATATAATTCAATGTGGGGTCTTAAATATCACATAGAATCAATCCATGAGGGGAAAAAATATATCTGTAAAGAAGTCGGTTGTGGTAAATTATTGACTCATCAGGAAAGTCTTAAAAGACATATAAAATCAGTACATCATGGAAAAAGATATAAATGTGAAGAGCTGGGATGTACTAAATTATATAATTCTCAGGCTGCTCTTGATTATCATATAAAATCAATGCATGAAGACAAAAAACACGTATGTGAAGAAGTTGGCTGTGGTAAAGAATTTGCAAGTCAACTAACCCTTAAAAGACATAAAGAGTCAGTACATGGAGGAAAAAAAAGATATAAATGTGAAGAAATTGACTGTGGTAAGTTATTTGTAAATCGACAAACTCTTAAAATACATAAAGAGTTACATGAAGGAAAAAGATTTACATGTAAAGAGCCAGGATGTGGTAAATCATTTGCCCAAAAAGGGTATCTTAAAATACATATAGAGTCAGAACATGAAGGAAAAAAAAGATATAAATGTAAAGAAATTGGTTGTGGTGAAGCGTTTGCTCAAAAAGGAAATCTTAACATACATATAGATTCAGTACATAGAGGAATAAGATATGCATGTGAAGAGTTTGGATGTGATAAGTCGTTTAATAATAAAAGTAATCTTCAAAGACATGTGAGAACCATACATTCAAAATAAAGTGGGAAATAAAATGGCAAATAAAAAACTGATAATGTTAATTGTTTTGATGGGGGTAGGTTCGAATATAAGAAGCTTAGAATATGAAGATATATTTAGCGAAAAGGCTCTAGATAAAGAGTTAGTTAATGAAAGAGATGAAGCTCCAAATAAGAGGCAAAAAATTAATCATGTGGAAGAAGAATCTAAAGAAGAGCTTGAAGAAACAGAATTTACTTATGGTGGTTTGCCAGAAGGCTTTAATGTAAGTGACGAATTATTGTATGGAAATTATGAAGGGCGAGTTGATTCGGTAACTTCTTCGAAAGATAAAGAAGATCCAAAAGAAATAAAAAATGATTCTCGGGATTATGTTAAATCATTAGTGGAAAAAAAGAAGTATCCATGTACAAAAGATGGATGTAACAAATTATATAGTTCAATTTCAAGTCTTAAAACTCATATAGAATCAGTGCACGAAGGAAAAAGATACAAGTGCTCAGAAGAAAATTGTGACAAATTATTTACTCAAAAATCTCATATTAAGGAACATATAGAATCAGTTCATGGTGGAAAAAGATATAAATGTAAAAAACTAGGATGTACTAAATTATATAATTCTCGGATCGGTCTTAAATATCATATAGAGTCAGTGCATGAAGACAAAAGATATAAATGTAAAGAAGTTGGTTGTAGCAAATCATTTGCTCAAACGTCTGGCCTTAGAACACATATAAGATCAGCGCATGAAGGCAAAAGATATAAATGTAAATATTCAGGATGTGGTCAATTGTTTACTCAAAAGGTAGGGCTTCAAAATCATATAGATTCGGTACATAATGGAATAAAATATGCATGTGAAGAGCCAGGATGTGGTCAATCATTTTCTAGAAAGGTATATCTTAAAGAACATATGAAAAATGTACATTCAAATAAAGAAGAATAAAATGAAAAACAAAAAACTGATAATGTTAATTGCTTTGATTGGTATAAGCTCTAGTATAAGAAGTTTGGATTATGAAGATATATTTAGCCAAGTAGATTCAGTTGTAGATATTCTTGATGAAGAAGACGCAGTTTATAATAAGAGGCAAAAAATTAATGATGGACCAGTGCAAGAGTTATTAGGAGAAGAGTTTAAAGAAGAGAGTGAAAAATTAGAATTTATTTATGGTAGTTTGCCAGAAGATTCTAATATAAACAACGAATTATTGAATGAAAATTATGAAGGTGGAGTTGATTCAGAGATCTTTTCAAAAGATAAGGAAGAAGCAAAAGAGGTAAAGAATGATTCTCGGGATTATGTTAAATCATTAGTGGTAAAAAAGAAATATCCGTGTACAAAAGATGGGTGTACCAAATCATATAATTCAATTCCAGGTCTTAAATATCATATAGAATCAGTGCATGAAAGAAGAAGATATGCATGTGAAGAATTTGATTGTGGTAGATTATTTGTGCAAAAAAAAGATCTTCAAAATCATATAGAATCATTTCATGAAAGAAAGAGATACAAATGCAAAGAAGATGGATGTAAGAAATCATATAAGAGAAAAGATTTTTTTAAAAAACATATGGTAATGGTTCATGGGGGAATGCATGCATGTAAAGAAGAAGGTTGTGGTCAGGAGTTTACTCAAAAAGATAACCTTAAACTACATGTAAAATTAGTGCATAAAGGGCAACCATGTGCATATATATGTAAAGAATTTTGTTGTGGTAAATCATTTAAAAAAGAGAGATATCTTAAAGCACACATAAAAACCGTGCATCAAAAAAAGAAGAATAGCCAAGAAGATGTTTAAATTGTAATATTATATTTATTATTAGTTAGGGGAAGTTCAGATGAAATTGAGAAAAATAAGTTATATTTTATTAGTGACTTTTGTTAATGCTTTTGGAATGTCTGGTGAATTTGATGGAAGAATTACGCCACCAAAAAGACTGAAAAGATCTGATGTTGATGTCTCACAATATATGGATAAATTTGTTTCTTTTAAAGAGTCTTTTAGAAAGGCTGTTGGAGATGCTAAGTTAGATGAAGCTAATGAAGCATTAAATTCTATAGAGCATCTTTCACAAACTTCGGGTTTGATTCTTGCAAACCCTAAGATAATGAGAATATTTAATTTTTTGAGTTTAGATGAAGTAAGAAGATTTAAAAATATATATAGAATATATTGCGATAAATGCAAAGAAGAGTTAGAGAAGACTCGAATACTAATTCCTGATTTAGTTAAAATAATTCAGGATTATATTCATGAATAGCTTAAATTTTATAGAAAAAAGTTATAAATAAGTATAAACTAATAGTTATTTTAATATTCTTTTATTTTTATTGAAGAATAGAACAGTATCAATTCAAATTGTAATCTTATAATCTAAAGTATTATTTATAAAAATTTAGGAAATGTTATGAAATCAAAATTTAATAAAAAAGCTAATCAAATTTTTAAAAAAGGTGGGCCGAAGAATCTTATTTTTGCTGTTATATTTTTTGTTTTATGTCTAGGGTTACTTAATAAACTAACTGATTATACACGTAAAATTACGAATCTTTCTTATTCAGCATTTTTAGAAAAAGTTGAACAAGGGGCTGTAAAAAAAGTAATTATATCAGGACAAGATGTTTACGGTGAATTTAAGGATGGTAGCAAGTTTGAAAGCATTATAGCGGAGACTCCAAAAAATTGGGATATTTTAAAGGCTCATAACGTTGAATTTTCTGTTTCAAGTACATCTAATTATACAAGCTTTTGGCATATTTTAATGTTAATTTCATTTTTGATTACGCCGTTGGCATTTTGGTACTTTATTCGCCAAGCTAAAGGTTCTAATAATAGTGGGGCAGGTGGTGGATTGTTTGGTATAGGCAAAAGTAAGGCCAAACTTTTTATGCCATCAACCATTAAAGAAAATTTTAATTCTGTTGCTGGTGCAGCAGAGGCAAAAGAACAGCTTATGGATGTAGTCGATTTTTTAAAAAATCCAGATAAATATAAAAAACTCGGGGCTAAAATAACAAAAGGGGTACTACTTGTTGGAGAACCGGGAAATGGTAAGACTTTATTGGCAAGAGCTGTTGCTGGTGAAGCTAATTGTCCATTTTTTAGTATTAGTGGTTCTGATTTCATAGAAGTTTTTGTAGGTGTTGGAGCTGCAAGAGTTCGAGATTTATTTGCGCAAGCACGCAAAGTTGCTCCATGTATTATTTTTATCGATGAAATTGATGCAGTAGGGCGTCATAGGGGAAGTGGTCTTGGTGGAGGACATGATGAACGTGAGCAAACTTTGAACCAGCTTTTGACTGAAATGGATGGTTTTGAAACTTTAAATGAACCTGTTATAGTATTAGCTGCTACAAATAGGGCAGATGTTTTAGATAAAGCTCTTTTAAGGCCAGGTCGTTTTGACAGACGAGTAGACGTTCCGTATCCTGACTTGAAGAGCAGGGAACAAATTCTTAATGTTCATGCAAAAAATATAAAAATTGATCCATCTGTCGATCTTCATAAAATAGCGCAGGGAACTCCTGGGTTTTCAGGTGCCGATCTTGCTAACCTTGTCAATGAGGCTGCTATACATGCTTCTAAACAAAAAAAAGCAAGCGTTGATATTGTTGATTTTGAAGAGGCCAGAGATGTGATGATTTTGGGTAAAGAGCTAAAAACTTTATCATTAACTCCGGAAGATTTAAAAATTACAGCTTACCATGAAGCGGGCCATGCATTAGTGAGACTGATGCTTCCAAAAGAGAGTGATCCTCTTTATAAAGTTACTATAATTCCTAGAGGACAGGCTTTAGGTGTGACCCATTCTTTGCCTGAAAGAGAAAAATATACATCTACTAAAGAAGAGATGCTTGCTCAAGTTCAGTCAGCTTTGGGTGGTAGAATTGCAGAAGAGATTGTATTTAACAAAATGACTACAGGTGCTTATAGTGATTTTAAAGCAGCTACTGAAATAGTTCGTAGAATGGTTTGCCATTATGGTATGTCTGAAAAGTTGGGTTCTGCTGTTTATGCCCGTTCTTCTTATGGTGAACTTGAATATTCTGAAAAAACTGCTGAATTAATAGATGAAGAAATAAGATCTATTTTAGATCTTTGTTATAAAAAAGCTTTTGAAATTATATCTGCTAACAGAGATAAATTAGACAAACTTTCTAATGCATTATTAGAAAAAGAGACTATGTATGCCTCTGAAATTTATGAACTTCTGGGTATAGAACCACGTAAAGATTTTAAGTTAACATAAATCTATGAATATATTTGTATTAGATAAAAGGGCGATATTTGTATCGTCCTTAATTTTTTTAATGGTTATGTTTTCCAATGTTAACTGTCTAGAGTTATTGGTTAGAAAAATTAATATAGAGGTAAACCTAAAATTAGTAGATGCTGTAAGTACTAATGATTTAAAGAAGATTCAAGAAGCATTAAAAGAGGGTGATGATCTTAATTGTGCAACTGGTTTTTATTTATTCTATAACTACAAGTCTATTATTAGTCATTGGTATTCAATTGACAGAGAGTCAGTAATATTTAAAGGTTCTGAATTATTATTGTATGCTATTGTGTCTAGAAAATTTGATATAGCAAAATATTTGATTAAAGCTGGTGCGTCTATTGAAGATAAAGACCAATTTGCTTTTGATATAATTTTATTATCTTTTGCTACAGCGAAATCATATTTAGAGCTTCAAGAAGTAATTAATTTTTTATTTCTTGAATTAACAGTTGATATTAATGAGGTAAATAAAAATGGAAATAACTTGCTAGACTTTGCTTGTTCACCTAGATACTTTGAAAATGAGCATTTAAAATTATATACATCAGCTTCGAACTTAGAATTTTTAAAATTTTTAGTTTTTAATGGTCTTGATGTTTATGGAAAATGTTTTGCTAAATTAACAAAGGATCGCATTGAAGATATTGAGGAAGAGAGCGGTATTTTCAATTTTCTTAAGAAATTAAAAGATTTATTGAAGATCCGGAATGTTAGTTATAGGGATATGGTTTTAAAAATCAACTTTTATCTTAAAAATAAACTCGTTGCTATTTATCCTAAAGATTTGGGTAATATAGTATTTGAATATGTTTATTATTCTGATAATTATAAAGATTTTTTTGAACTTTCAAATGAAGAAATTAATGATATTGTTGACCTTTACAAGCAAATTATTGAGCAAAATGGAAAATAAAATTTTTATTTCTTAATTACTAGATCTAAAAAAGTTGATTTTCTCCGTTCGCCCTTAGCGACCTCTGAACGAGCGTTTACGCGAGTTGAAGAGGGAGTCGAATGGGTAATAATTTTTTAAGAATTTTATATTTTTGTATACAATATTTTTTTTAATTTAAGAAATCCATTCGACTCGGTCTTCGACTCCTTACGTCGCTCAGACCTCGCTCAGGACGAACGGGTTGGATGATTTTGCTCTATGAATATGTTATATTTTTATTAAAATAGTTATAACACATTTGCAAGAGATCTTAATCTAATTTTTTTAATCTATTGACTTGTATGATGTAAATAATTCAAAATATAAAAAGAGTTTTTTTAAAGGGAGTCTTAATGCATAAAACTAGTATAGATATACCGGAGTTAAATAGGATAGCTCTGGTCGATTTATTGAATCAAACTTTAGCAAATATTACTGATTTGCAAATGGCAATCAAAAATGCTCATTGGAATGTTAAAGGCATGAACTTTATAGCTTTGCATAAATTTTTTGATGAAATTGCAGAAGAAGTAGAAAATCAAGTAGATATAGTAGCTGAACGAGTAACAAGTCTTGGTGGAACTGCTCTTGGTACATCGCAAGAGACTGTTAAAGGAACAAAATTAAAACCTTATCCAATAGATATTTTTGCAGGAAAAGATCATCTTGCACAATTAGCAGAGAGATTCGCTTTTTGTGGCAAAATGGCAAGAATAGATATGCAAAAATCTGAAGGCTTAGGTGATATGGCTACCAATGATGTTTACATTGATTTGACTAGGATGTTAGATAAGAATTTGTGGTTTATTGAAGCGCATTTACAAAATTAAAAAAATAAAATAAAAAAGGATGAGTCTGTGAAGATTAAAATAGTTTTACTTTGTATAATTAGTGTTTTTAAAATATCTGATATTATAAGTGACTGTGAATGTTCTGTTCCCAATTTGAAATATAAGGGCAATAGGAGCATAGTAAAAATACGCGCAGCAGATTTTAATTATAATCCTGTTGTTGGAAATGCAGCTTACACAATTAATCAACCTGGAATTTATTATCTTGAAGATTATGTAACAGCGTCTCCGGAAGTTGATAATCTTTCTTTAATTTATATAAATTCTAGTAATGTAAAATTGAATCTTAATTCTCTTGTTATTACTCAAGATAGTAACCATTTTACAAAAAATATTAATGTTGTTGAAATAGCACCCAACGTTACTGATGTTAATATAACTAATGGAGTATTGCAAAATATTAATGGTATCGGTGTAAAATCTAATTTAAATGTTAGTAATTTGTATGTATCTAATTTAGTTATAGATAAATTGACAAATTTGGGTATATATTTAAACAATGTAAGAAATGCAGTTTTATCACAATTCTGTGTAACAAATTGTAATGGATCTAATCCTAATTCTAGTGATGGGGCCGTATCTGGAAAATTACAGAACTGTTCTAATATTCGCATATCAAATTCTTATTTTAATTCAAATATAGCGAATGACCTAAATACAGATTCTATAGGATTATTGATAGATAATTGCAGTAGTCTAAAACTAGAAAATTGTTCCTCTGTTCAGAATCAAGGTAAAAATGCTTATGGATTTGTTATTAGAAACAACTCATCTGCTTGTACTATAAATAATTGTTCCGTTTTGGGATGCCAGAGTAATAATGGAAGAGCTGTAGGATTCTTATTTGATAATTCATCTTCTAATTCTTTATTAGATTGTATTTCTGAATCTAATCAATCTGTAGGAGGAAATTGCGCCGGATTTAGTTTTGATGGACAAGCAGGTTACTATTTTTCAGCAAGGTTAAAAAATCTAAATATCATAAATTGTACATCAAAGAATAATAAAGCTTTAGGTGCCTCTAACGATGCCTTTGGATTTTCAGGAAACCTTTTAGATTTTGCAATCTTTAGATCATGTAAAGCCATTTCTAATAGTTCAGCAGATGGCAATGTTTATGGATTTTATAGTGGTGCTGGAACCAATAACTATTTTGAGTCATGTTCAGCTCAAGACAATATTTCAGGTATAAATACAAATTCTGTTGTTTCAGGATTCGCTTTATTAAATGGTGAACAAAATAGTTCGATTAAAGAAAGCATATCTGTTAATAATTTTAGTTCATCTGGAGAATCCTATGGGATACGTTTAGGCTATAATACTGATACAAATACCCACGTCAATAATATCATTTATAAAAATTATATTGCTAATAATAAAGGCGGTTCTAAGCAGTATGGTTATAGAGATTTTGCTTCTATTACTACAACTAACTTAATTGCTAATATTAGCTTTGGTCAGGGAAAAATAAATCCAAGTCCAATATCACAGCTTGTATTGACGAATAATATGAATTATATGTTTACATTACCTTCAACTAAGGCTCCTGCTTATGTAGTTGTAGAAAGCAGCACTGGCGAAGTTGCTGAAATAAAAGTAAAACCGTTTGGTAATTTATCTGTATATTAACCACACCCCCGGTCATGGTGAGCCTGTCGAACCATTTTAAAAATGTAACTTTAAGCTTAGGGTTATTTTTAAGCTTTAATATTTTTTCAGAAAAATTTATTGATTTTATGAAAGCATCTGAACATTTTAATTCAGAGTGTTTATATAATAAGAATTGGAAAAATATACAAACTACTTTTGATAACTTTATAGATAACATTACAGTTTCTAAATCTTCTAGAATCCCCAAAATTATTCATCAGATTTGGTTAGGTGGGCCATTCCCGGAAAGATATAAAACTTTGCAAAATAGCTGGATAAAAAATCATCCTGATTGGACCTATATTTTGTGGACAGATGAATCAGTTGAAAGATTTGGTCTTAAAAATAAAGCGCTTTACAATAAAGCTAAAAACTTAGGTGAAAGATCAGATATAGTTCGCTATGAGGTTCTAGAAAGATTTGGCGGGTTATATATTGATACTGATTTTGAATGCATAAAATCTTTTGATATTTTACATCATATTTGCGATTTTTATACAAGTGTTGGTTATGGTCCGGATCCTGTTATTTTGTGTGGTCTTATTGGTTCTGTTCCAGCACACCCTATTCTTAAAGCTTGCATAGAAACTATGAAAAGAAAAGATTCTGAAAAAGACTCTTTTACTGATATCTTAAATAGAACTAGTATATTTCATTTTACAAAATGCTTTCTTAATAATTATACTAAATCTTCAATAGCTTTTCCGGTAACATTTTTTTACCCTTTACCTGATTGTGCAAGAAATAGTAAATTAAAAAACTATTTAAAACCGGAAAGCTTTGCTGTGCATCATTGGCATCTTTCCTGGAATAATGGGAAAATAGGAGATTAAGTGTGAAAAAGAATTTTGATCATATATTAAATCTCTTTCTAAAAGTTGACTCTCTCTCCGTTCGCCCTGCCTGCCCGGCGAAGCTCAAAGAGCGAAGTCGGGAGTATCCGTCGAAGCCTTTGGCGAAGACGGATGTATCGAAGGGTGAATATACATTGCGTTCATGGATTCGATACGTTTGCTTCGCAAACACTCACCACGAACGGGTTTTGAATTCTAGAAGAAATCTGATTTATATCATGTTCTTTATTTTGTTTAAGATAATTGATGTTTACTCTTTTTGTCCATTAAATAGAGCTGATTTGGTTCTGTTTTCTTATGATAGACCATTGCAACTTTATTCTTTCCTTGAGTCTGTAAAAAAGTATATTTTTGGCATTGAAGAAATACATGTAATTTACCGTGTAAGTAATAATGAATTTGAATCTGGTTATGATATAGTAAAAAAAGATTTTGCTGATGTGATTTTTCACAAACAATTAAAAGCAGATGATTTTAAACCATTAACTCTTGAATCAATTTTTAATAATGGTTCTAGATATATAATCTTTGGTGTAGATGACATAATAGTTAAAGATTATGTAAATTTAGGTACATGCATTAATTATCTTGAAAAATCTAATTCTTATGGTTTTTACTTACGCATGGGCAAAAATATTGTTGAGTGTTATATGCATTTTAATGAACCTACACCAGTTCCAAAAATGAACCAAATCTCCCCCCCGGTCACCCTGAGCGAAGCCCGTAGGGCGCAGTCGAATGGGTCTCCTGAGTATTTATTAACTAATGTGTATAATGGAGTCTTTCAGTGGTCATTAAATGATGGTAAAGGCGATTGGAAATACCCCAATAATCTTGATATGACAATTTACAGAAAGTCTGATCTTAAACAACTTTATAATTACAATTTCCAAAATCCTTCTGCATTAGAAGCAGTTTGGGCAGATAATGCAAATTATAACCAAAGAGGGTTATGCTTTGAACAATCAAAGATCGTTAATCTTCCATTAAATTTGGTCATAGATGAAGCTCGAAATTTAGATAATCGCAATTCTTCTCTTTTTAATACCAAAGAATTACTTGATAAATTTATGTCAGGATTCAAAATCGATATAAATAAATTCTATAGAATCAATAACCTAGCACCCCATGCTGCAATTGTTCCTACATTTATTCCAAGAACAATCTAACTTTCTTCTTCTCTTTCTTTATCTTCTTTTTCCTCTTTAGATTCTGGTTTTGTTTCCGGCATTTGCTCTGCTGCATATTCTGATATTATTCTTGCTAAATCCATAGGACAAGAAGTTGATTCTTCAATTTTTTGTGCACGTAATTCTTTAGCTCTATCAAATAACCTTAATATAACAGGAGGAAGCTTTTTCTTATAATTTGGGTAATATTTAAGAATCTTATTTTCATCAAATTTTGCATTCTTGCACAGAAGAGTTCTTATTGTATTTATAAATTTATTTAGTGTTCTTTTCGAATAATTGAAATATGTTAAATCAATTATTATTTGTTCTAATGGTGTGAATTCTCCGACAATGTTGTAAGGGTTTCCTGTGCCCTTTGTGGTAAATCGTTCACTGGTTTCATCATCAACATATACTGCTAGACTGTTAACATCAGCTCCATGATTAATTAAATATTCAGCAATTTTTAAATTGGTTTTTGGTGAAACAATGGCCGTGTTAAGAGGTGTTAGGAGTTTCATGTCTCCATAGGGTAGATTCCCATTAATATTTGCTTTATGTTCTTCTACTAACTCTTTTACAATATCCAATCTATTTAATTTAACTGCTGTACGTAATGTTTCGCCAAAATAAGTATCAGATCTTGCTCCTTTTCTTATTAACTGCATTAATAGAGAAAGTTTTTTTGTAGGATCTTTTTTTAGTCTATTATAGTGAGTAATGATATTCACCATTTCATTATCAAGTATTTGTTTATACAAAATAATAAGTGGCATTATATTAAGATTTAGCAACACATTATGAAACTCTCTTTTATTTTTAAGAAAATTTTGTTTTAGTTTTTCAAGAACTTGATTTCCTGGAGCAATTTGCTTATTTTCGAGATAATTTTCTATAAAAGGTATGAGTTTATAAGGATTTTCTTCAGTACCAATACTTAATAATATATTAGAAAAGGAACCAAAAAGTATGGTAATTAAAGTGATTTTAAATTTATTCATTTACGGCCTCCATTTTTAAATAATATTCAGATATGAATATATTAGCTTATTTTATCAGTGAAATTCAATATTTTTTTAAAAAATATGATTTTACTCTGTAATTTTCAACGTCTTTTTATAATTGTTGATTCAAGAGTTTGAATAATATCATTTTTATTTGCTTGTTTTGCGTACCATAAAGCATTGTGGCCGAAAGTATCTACTTTTTTAATATTAGCGCCATGCTCAATTAGCTGTTTAACTACAGAATTGTTGGTAAAAATTGTTGCATAAGTAAGCGGAGTTAGACCGTCTCTGTCAGTAGAATTTATATCTGAACCCTTGGATATTAAGAAATCTATGATAGAAGATAATCCAAACTTTATAGCTTGCATAAGTGGCGTACGACCCTTAAAATCTTTAGAATTTATATCAAACCCTGGAGATAAATATTTGTCTACAGAATAAGCGAAGCAAACAGCTCCAGGGTTTTTATATCTTTTTTTTAAATCAATATATTTTGGTGAATCTAATTTTGGATATTTAGGTTTTTCTTTTTTATAATATTCAGCCAAAAAATACATTAAAGATTCATCTGTTTTAAAATCACTTAAAGGGTTATTCATATTATATTTGTATAAAATTTTACTTATAAATTTAAATTTATTGCCACACATTTCTAGAGCAGGGAACATGATTGCAAGATCCCATGTCATTGTTAAAAATGAATCATCATATATAAGATCCTGAAATTTTATATTTTGAAATAACCAAGAATAATAGGTTCGCAAATGAGTTGCTAAAAAATTTGATCTGAAGCCTCTGTTTTTGATAACATCGTCGCTATATGCAGCTGCAAAACCGGTTCCATATTCTATTGGATCACATTCATATTGTCCATATGTTAACCAGACGTTAGAATCTTGATATACATCATTTAAATATTTTAAAACATTCTCATCTTTTAAACTATCATCTCCATCTAACATAACTACAATTTCATCATGATCACACAAGCTTATTTCTGACCATAAATTTCCCATTGCTCCACGTCTTACTCTAATTTTTCTTAAAGTTACTAAATCTCCTACATTTTTTTCTTTTATATAAGCTTCGACCAGTTCTGATGTTTGTGGATCATCATTGTATACTGCCCCATCTGCAATGTATATTATTCTAAATTTATTTTTATCATAATTTTGATTTATAGCAGAATCTAAGTTTTTCTTATAAAATGAAGCATTTTTATAAGATGGTATTATTATTGCAAATCTTTTATCTTCACTTAACACAGTTGAAATTATGTTTAATATAATAATAGTGAGTAGTAAATTTAATTTTATCATGAATACCCTTTCTTTTTGATTTGTATAAGAAGTATTATAGATTAAAGTTTATTTTGAAATAATTTAAAAAAAGGTGGGTCGTGAAGTCAATAATAAAAAAAATATTTTTGCTTATTATTTTAAATCTAAATTGTTTTTTATTAGCCCAAGACAAATTTAAAGTGGGGCTTCTTATAGTTGCCACAGGAAGATATATTAATTTTGTTCCAGGTTTGATTGACTCCGCAAATAAACATTTTCTTAAGGATCACAAAGTTACTTATTTTGTTTTTACTGATGATACAAGTTTTATGTATACTGATAGTGTAAATATTTACCAAGAAAAATTGACATGGCCCTTTGCTACTATGATGCGCTTGGAAACCTATTATAAAAATAGAACCTATTTTAATGATATGGATTATGTTTTTGCATTAGACGCAGATATGCTTTTTGTTGATGATGTTGGTAATGAAATATTATCAGAAAGAGTTGCGACCTTGCATCCAGGTTTTTATTTAAAAAAAGATTTGCCCTATGAACGAAATATTATTTCAAAAGCTTGTGTTAGTCAAAAAGAAGATAATTACTATTTTGCAGGGGGTTTTTTTGGTGGCATAAAACAAGAGTTTATTAATTTAGTAAAAACTAATTCAGAAAATATTCAAGATGATTTGAAAAGAGGCTATATTGCTGAGTGGCATGATGAAAGTCACAATAATCGTTATTTTATAGATAATCCTCCAACAAAAATTCTTTTACCATCTTATTGTTACCCGGAAGATGCGGCATTACCCCATCTTTATGACTCGTATAAAAATATTTTAAACATGCCAAGAAAGTTAATTGCCTTGGCAAAAAAACACTCTGAATATCAGTTACCAAATAAAAAATAGAGGTGTTTTAGAAAAGCAAATTAAAGTTCTGTGCTGGTCCTGCGTATAAGATGCACCTATTTGTGTAGATCCTAAAATTTTATAATATTTAAAACCAACAGAATTGAATCTTTCAATTTCTGTTTTATCATCATCGTGACCTTCAAAAATTACATATTTAAAATTAGATAGAAATTTTAAAAATCTTTGTTTGTCATTTACCCATTTTAATATACTTGTACAAAGAACTATATCATAATTATTACCTATTATTTGCTCATAATTATCTATATTAAAATCTAATTGTTTAATTTCCATGGGTATATTAAATGCTTGTTGTAATAGATGCGCTGCTTCAATCATTCTAGGGTTTCCAACCTTTGCTAGTTGCTCATTTGGCAAATCTACTCCAACACTTGATTTTGCTCTTCTAAATTTTAAAATATACATCGATGACATACCAATGTTGCAACCAAGTTCTAGAATTTTTTTGTTTTTAAAATTTAATGAATCTTTAATTAAATTCCATCTGTTTTCCCAAGCTCTTTCGCCGCCTATTTTTTCTCCATTTATTGTAATATTATAGTAAGATTTTCCATTTGATCCTCCTGATGGTATAGATAGTGCTTTTTTTAGAAGATCAATATTTATATCTATTAGGTTTTCAGAAGATTGGGCCATTGTAAATATAGTTGTGAATGATATTAAAGTAAGTTTTTTCATTTTAATTCCTTTTTTCTAATAAATCTTTTATAAAATTTTGATAATCATCTGGATTATATGAAAGCACGTGATTAAAATCAATAATCATTCTTAATTTATCAATATCATTAATGTTTATTATAGGATCAAGATCTATTATATGATATTCATTGCAATCAAATGCTATATTATCAGGTACTAAATCTAAATAAATTACTTTATGTAATATAATTTTGCTTTTTAATTTTTCAATAAAAATTTTATAAAATTCATTTTGTGCATAAGCATCATATAGCTTTGATGCTCCTTTAAAAGAATAATATTTTAGTTTATTATTTAATGGACAATCAACTCTGTATGTTATATAGCCTCTACATAAATTATTTTTATCATAAATTATTTCTTTTAAAGGTGATATATCTTGAAAAAATCCAGTTTTAACTGAATGAGCAAAGAAATTGCCAAAAATATAGTCAGATTCCCATATCTTTATATATGTATTATTACTTGGATTTAGGTAAACAACTCTTGAATGTTTATTTTGTGTGGATTCTTTTATTTTTATACACTCTCTAAGATCAATAGATTCTAATTCTATTATTTTGTAATTAGCATTTAAGTTTGTACTTAAAAAAAACAAGAATAAATTAAATAGCATTTACCCACTCGATAAAATTTAAAAGTGTATTAATCCTATTTATATATGTGTGATTATTTTTTACAAAATCCATTAATTCAAAAAGTTCTTCTTGTTGGATATTTTTTAATTTTTCTAAAGCATCATAAAATAATTGATAAGTATTAGAATTATAAACTATTTTTTTATTAAAGAATTTATAAACTGTTTCTGAATTAGTGATTCCTATTTGACCGTAGCTTATATTTTTAAAAATCCTACAAGGGATGTATCCTTGTTCACATTGCCATTCTCCTTGTAAGGCTGGAGCCATAAAGGATTGTTGCGTTAATAAAATATTTTCTTCATTTGTTACATTTGTTAAATGTTCAAAATCGATACCATTTTCTTGACATGCTTTTTTAAATGAATCTGTTTTATCTTGATTTCCAAAATTTCCAATACCTATTGTTCCAATAAAATAAATCTTCTTAGATTTTTGAATTTTTTGTATAACAGTTTTATTTTTTTCTATTTCTTCAGGTAATAGATCAGTTGCCCAGGGCATGTATATTATTCTGTCATAAGGGTTACAAAAAATTCCATTTTCTAATTTAGTTACATTACGTTCTTCACATTCTAAGGTATAAACTTGTAAATATATACATCTATTTTTTTTTATTAATTCATTATATTTCTCAAAATTACAATTATGTAAAATATAAAAACAATCTTCACGCAATGGTATATTTTGATCAGCTTGGCCCTCTGTTAAAAATAAACTATTTGAGAAATCAATATTTTTTAAATCATCTTCTTTATCTAACCAGAGTGTATTATATCCCATAAAATTGAAAGCTTTAAAAAAAGCGCTATGGATATATGAATGTGTATGACTATGTAATTTGTGACCCCAAATTATTACTTTATCAAAACTTAATTTTGCTATTATATTAAAACTCAAAAAAAATTGTAATAAAATTAATTTTTTATATTTCATATTTTTTATACAAATATCCAAGCTGCTCCTATGCCTGTATTATCGTTAAATCCACCAACGGCTAGGGTATTACCATTAGCATCAAGCGCGACTGAAAAACCTTCTTCGGCCAACCCCGTATAACCTGATCCAATTAGTTTATTGCCTTGTTGGTTCCAGGTGCCATTTAAGTTTGTAAACAACCACGTTGCACCGATATTTCCATTGTCACCTAAACTTGCAGTAGCTAAAGTATTTCCATCACCGGATAAGGAAATTTTACCTTGACCAGCACCAGCACTTGCGCTTCCTGAAGCGCCCAACGCTACCAATTTGGGACCTTGTTGGTTCCAGACTCCGCTTGATCTTGTAAATATCCAAGTTGCACCTGTGTTTCCATTATCAGAAGGCCCTCCTACCGCTAAAATATTACCATTGGATGATAATGAAACTGAGGTTCCTTGTTGTGAATTTCCTACATTTGCTAGACCGATTAGTTTTGTGCCTTGTTGAATAAAAGACCCTCCAGAAAATATGAATATCCAGGTAGCACCTATAGCTCCATTGTCACCCTGGCCTCCCATGGCAACGGTATTACCATCAGAAGAAAGTGATACGGCTACGCCCTGATTTGCATTTCCTGTATTTCCAGAGCCTATTATTTTTTGTGTTTGGGACCAACTATTATTTGTTCTTGTAAAAATCCAACCGGCACCCATTGACGAGTTATCTGTGTTGCCGCCAACAGCTAAAGTATTTCCATCAGCTGAAAGAGAGACCGAAACTCCTTGACCAGAAGCTCCTGTATTAGTTCCTATCAATTTAGGTCCTTGCTGGGTCCAAGTTCCATTGGATCTGATAAATATCCAAGTGGCACCTACGCCACCATTATCAAGGGTTCCTCCTACCGCAAGCGTATTTCCATCAGCGGATAGACTTACTGCAGCGCCTTGTCGTGATGTGGCACCGGATATTCCAGTCCCTATTAATTTTTGACCTTGTTGAGACCAAGTAGAACCAGATCTTGTAAATATCCAGGTTGCTCCTCTATTTGTATTATCCCCTCTTCCGCCAACAGCCAAAGTATTTCCGTCTGCTGATAAAGCCACAGAAATTCCTTGAGATGAATTACCAGTGTTGCCGGTTCCAACTAGTTTACTACCTTGTTGGTTATTAACAAACCAGGTTAAGTTTCCATTTATATCTTGCCATCTATCAATACCATACATAAGCATTGCATTGGATTGAGTTGGATTTATTAAATTAAATGAGCCCATATTTGTTTGTACTTGTACAGGTGCAACTTTATCATTATCTAAATTTATGATTTTGACAGTGCCTGAAATTGCATCATTGAGGTATACAATGGGATTTTGCGTAAGTGTGCTTGAGCAGTTATAGCTATAGGAAGTAATATCTGAATAGTTTATGTAAGGATTTAAATTTAAAATAACATTGCCTGTCAATCCAGAACATCCAGTTATTGTTAGATATTCCATTGTAAGTGGTGAGCCTAAATTTCCAGTTGTACCAGTTATCCCAGTTGCACCGGAGACTCCGGTAATTCCAGTTGTACCAGTTATCCCAGTTGCACCTGTTGTACCGGTAGTTCCGGTTGTACCAGCTGTGCCAGTTGTACCAGTTGTACCAGTGATACCGGTTGTGCCAGTGAAACCAGTTGTACCGGTGGTTCCTGTTGCCCCAGTAGTTCCTGTAGTACCGGTTGTACCAGTTGCGCCAGTGTAGCCAGTTATGCCGGTAGTTCCAATGGTGCCGGTAGTTCCTGTAATCCCAGTTATTCCTGTAGTGCCTGTGGTTCCGGTAGTTCCAGTTGTTCCTGTAGTACCTGCTATCCCAGTCGTGCCAGTGGTCCCTGTAGTACCAGTGATTCCGGTAATTCCAGGAGTTCCAGTGTTACCAGTTATACCAGTATTTCCCGGTATTCCGGTTGTACCAGTGGTCCCTGTAGTGCCACTAGTACCTGTGGTTCCAGTTGTACCAGTAATTCCTGCTGTACCTGTTGTCCCCGTTGTCCCGGTTGTTCCTGTTGTACCAGTAGTTCCAGTTGTACCCGTATAACCAGTAGTTCCAGTTATTCCATAAGTACCAGTATTTCCTGTAGCTCCACTTGTTCCGGATGAACCTGTGGTTCCAGTAGATCCAGTAGTTCCTGCTATGCCTGTATTGCCCGTAGTGCCTGTAACACCAGTTTGTCCTGTTGTTCCTGTGCTACCGGTTGAGCCTGTTGCGCCAGTATAACCCTGTGTTCCAATGGTTCCTGTTGATCCAGTTGTTCCGGTGGTACCTGTAGTTCCCGTAGCTCCAGTGGTTCCGGTAGTACCCGTAGTTCCAAGAGTTCCAGTTTGTCCGGTGATACCAGTTGTACCTGTTGTGCCTGTCATGCCAGCGCTACCTGTATATCCAGTGGTTCCAGTGATTCCTGTTGTACCCATGTTTCCTGTTTGCCCTGTTGTGCCATTTGCACCTGTAAAACCAGTTGTGCCGGTTGAGCCTGTTATACCTATTAAGCCTGTTGTGCCTGTCGAACCACTAATTCCATTTATACCTGTGCCTCCAGTTGTTCCAGTTGAGCCAGTGGTTCCGGTTGTTCCAGTTGTGCCAGTTGTGCCAATTGTGCCAGTTGTGCCAGTTGTGCCAGTTGTGCCAGTTGTTCCAGTTGAGCCAGTTAAGCCAGTAGAGCCAGTTAAGCCAGTAGAGCCGGTTGTTCCAGTAATACCCGCTATTCCTGTTGTACCTGTTGTACCAGTTGAGCCAGTTGTTCCAATTGTGCCAGTTGTGCCAGTTGTGCCAGTTGTTCCAGTTGTTCCAGCTGTGCCAGTTATGCCAGTTGTACCAGTGGTTCCGGTAGATCCGGTGTATCCAGTTGTTCCAATTGAACCAATTGAGCCAGTAGTACCAGTTGTGCCAGTTGCACCTGTTGTACCAGAATTGCCAATGTTGCCAGTAGTACCCGTAACTCCAGTTATACCAGTAGTACCTGTAATTCCAGTTGTGCCAGTTGTACCATTTTGTCCTGATTGTCCTGTGGTTCCATTTGTGCCTACTTGTCCAGGTTGACCGGTAGTTCCAGTTGTTCCTGTGTTTCCAGTGGTTCCTGTAGTTCCAGTTGTTCCTGTATAACCTGCTGTGCCAGTAGTTCCTGTATAACCAACGGATCCTGTAGTTCCTGTAATTCCAACTGAACCTACACCCGTTGTACCAGTTATACCGGTTGTTCCGGTAGTTCCAGCTGCCCCAGAGGTTCCTGTAGTTCCCTGTGTTCCTTGGACTCCTTGGGAACCTGTTGTTCCAGTTTGACCAGTAAGTCCTTGTCCTGTAGCACCACTAGGAGTACAGCACAAACCACTTGTTGCAAAAATGGTTCCATTAATTATTAAATTTCCACCGATGAACATATTTCCTTCTACACTTAAAACATCCAATACAATTAAATTTTGTACAATTTTTTGTTGATTGCATTGACGTGTAATTATTGGATTTAATACAGTAATAAATTTGTTTGACTCAAGTTCTGATTTGAATTTTGTTAAACATTTAGAAAAGAGTATATTTTCAAAATTATAACTATAAAAAAAATTTTTTATTAAATTATTAACTGAAGAAATTAAACCATGATAAGAAATTAAATTAATTTTTTTATTTAATGAATTAAACAGTGTTAAAGTGTCATTATTTAAATTTTTTAAAGTTAATTTTTTTTCTATGCTTAAAAATAAATTACATATATTTTTTGGCAATATAGTGAAATATATATTGGGATTATTATCTAAAATCTCCAGTTCTTGTTGATTGAGATTTATAGAAGAAAAAATAATATTCCAATTTAAGTTAAAAAATATTAATAAAGATAAAATGTGTGCTTTTTTCATCATATTTCTTTCTTTATCTATTTAAATTAAACAAATATCCAAGTGGCTCCAGTATTGCTATTATCTGTATAACCTCCAATAGCTAAAGTATTTCCATTGGCATTTAACGAAACAGATTGGCCTTGACGGGATGTTCCAATGTTATTAGAACCAATAAGTTTAGTTCCCTGTTGAGTCCAAGTTCCGTTATAGTTAGTGAATATCCAAGTTGCTCCAATGCTACTGTTATCAGTAATTCCACCAACAGCTAAAGTATTTCCATCAGAAGATAATGAGATTGAGCTTCCTTGTTCTGAATTACCTGTATTACCAACGCCTACGAGTTTGGCTCCTTGTTGATTCCAAACACCACTGAACCTTGTAAATACCCAAGTTGCTCCTATATTGCCGTTGTCACCAGATCCTCCAACTGCTAAAGTATTTCCATTTGCAGATAATGCAACTGATGAACCTTGAAAGCCATTTACAGCATTATTGGATCCTACTAATTTAGATCCTTGTTGAATATATGAACCTCCAGAAAGTATAAATATCCATGTAGCACCTATGCTTCCATTATCGCCTTCGCCACCAATGGCTAATGTTTGAGCATCTGATGATAGAGCAACGGAAACTCCTTGCGAACTTGCTCCGACATTTCCTGATCCAATTATTTTAGGTTGAAGTTGAATCCATGCATTGTTTGATCTTGTAAATACCCAGGTAGCTCCAATATTGCCATTATCCGAATTTCCACCTATTGCAAGAGTATTTCCATCAGCAGAAAGAGAAACTGATATTGCTTGTTGTGCTGCTCCTGTACTTCCTGTGCCATTCAATTTTTGACCTTGTTGTGACCAGGTTGTTCCTGACCTAATAAATATCCAAGCAGCGCCTGAGCTATTATTATCTGAAGATCCGCCTACAGCCAAAGTATTTCCATCAGCAGAAAGGGAAACTGCAAAACCTTGTCCCGGTGTTCCTATACTTCCGGTACCTACTAATTTTTGGTTTTGTTGGGACCATACACCATTGGATCTGGTAAATATCCAAGTTGCGCCTATAGAACTATTATCAGTAAAACCTCCTATTGCTAGTGTATTACCATCGGCAGATAATGAAACTGAAGAACCTTGTTCTGCTCGCCCAGAAGCTCCTGTTCCAATTAATTTATTTCCTTGTTGGGTGTCAACGAACCATGTGAGATTTCCAACAACTTCTTGCCATCTGTCTGTTCCATATAGCAACCATGTATTATTGGGGGTAGGGTTTGACAAATTAAATGATCCCATATTGGTTTTTACTTGAACGGGTCCTACTGAGTCATTTTTTAGAGCTACAATCTTTAAAGTTCCCGAATTAGCATTAGGTAAAATATAATTTGGATCTTCATTTGTGCAATTATAGCTATATGAGGTTATGTCTGTAAAAGTTACAGAGTTATTTATTGAATTTACCGGTCCAGTTGGTCCACTACAGCCTGTATTTACTAAAAATTCTGTTAAAACCGTACCAAATCCGCCGGTGAACCCAGTTGTTCCTGTTGTAGATAACCCAGTTGTGCCAGTTGTACCAGCAGTTCCAGTTGTGCCACTTGTTCCAGTATATCCAGTTGTGCCACTTGTTCCAGTAGTCCCTGTTGTACCTGTAATACCAGTAGTTCCAGTTGTGCCTGTTGTAGATAATCCTGTTGTTCCAGTTGTACCAGTAATTCCTGTTGTTCCGGTTGTGCCAGTAATTCCTGTTGTTCCCATGGTACCAGGATTACCTGTCGAACCGGTGGTCCCGCTTGAACCGGTTACTCCTGTTGTGCCAGGAGTTCCTAATGTACCAGTAGTTCCTGTCCCTCCAATTGTTCCAGTGGTTCCAGTTGTTCCTGCAATTCCTGTGATGCCTGTGGCACCGGTTGTTCCAGTAGCGCCTGTAGTACCTGTGATTCCAGTAGTACCAACAATACCGGTTGTTCCCGTAATACCCATATTTCCGGTCTGTCCACTGGAACCGGTTGTTCCAGTTGTACCATCTATTCCGGTTGTTCCACTTGTACCTGTTAAACCCGTTGTTCCAACAGTTCCATTTGAGCCAGTAGTTCCGGTAGATCCGGTAGAACCCGTATAGCCTGTTGTACCTGTATTACCTGTAAAGCCAACTGTGCCGATTGTTCCCATATCTCCAGTACTGCCGGTTGTACCGGTGGTACCAGTTATACCGGTGATACCAGTTGTACCGGTGGTACCAATTGTACCGGTAATACCAGTAGTTCCTGTTGTTCCAGTTATACCAGTGCTTCCCGTAGTACCAGTAGTTCCGGTGATTCCAGTAGTTCCGGTAATTCCGGGAATGCCTGTATCGCCAGTAATACCAGTAGTACCAGTAGTTCCGGTGGTACCAGTAGTTCCGGTAGCACCAGTAGTACCGGTGATTCCAGTAGTACCGGTGATTCCGGTAGTACCGGTAGTTCCTGTTGTGCCAGTAATGCCTGTTATTCCAGGTACTCCGGTGGTTCCTGTATAACCGGTATTGCCAGTTGTTCCATAAGTACCGGTAGTTCCAGTCGATCCAGTTGATCCAGAAAATCCTGTAGTGCCTGTGGATCCTGTTATTCCTGCTATTCCAGTGGTTCCGGTATTACCGGTCATGCCGGTGATTCCTGTAGTTCCTGTAGTTCCTGTTTGGCCAGTTGAACCTGTATTGCCGAAATTTCCCGTTGTTCCAGTTATTCCAGTTGTTCCGGTAATTCCTGTGATACCAATTATTCCTGTGTATCCAGTAGTTCCAGTTGTTCCCGTTATTCCTATAATACCAGTTATTCCTGTATTGCCGGTTTGGCCATTATTTCCAGTTGTTCCTGAAATTCCCGGAGTCCCAGTAGTACCAGTGGCGCCCGTTGTTCCTGAGGTACCAGAAGTACCAGAGGTCCCGCTGGTTCCAGTTGTACCAGTTATACCAGTGCCTCCCGTAGCTCCAGTAGTTCCTGTGTTTCCAGTAGTTCCGGTTGCACCTGTATTTCCAGTAGTTCCAGTTGAACCTGTGCTTCCAGTGGTTCCAGTTGCACCTGTGCCCCCAGTGGTTCCAGTAGTTCCTATAGTTCCAATCGATCCACCGGTGCCTGGAATACCCTGTGTTCCTATTGAACCAATATTACCTATGGATCCTGTTGTGCCTGTTGTTCCTGTTTGACCCGTAATTCCGGTCATTCCTATTATTCCAGTAGTACCAGTTGTTCCTGTAGTTCCAGGTGTACCAATATTCTGTGTTCCAGTAGTTCCCATATTTCCTATAGGGCCAGTAATTCCTGTGGTTCCTGTAGTTCCGGTTTGGCCTAAGCCTGTTACTAAGGTTCCGTTACCTGTGCAGCATAAGCTGGAAGCACCTGATGTTCCTGTAATGTTTACAATTAAACTGCCATCAATTGTTAAATTGCCGCCTATAAATAATGAACCTACACTTAAAGTATCTAGCACAATTAAATTTTGAACTATTTGCTGTGTATTGAATTGACGAGTTGGAACTGGATTAACAACTGTGATAACTTTTTGAGTTTCTAGATCATCTAAATATTGTTTTAATATTTTAGATATTACTAAATATTCGAATTTATTTTTTTTATAAGATAATTCAAGTAAGTTTATAATAGTTGAGCGTAATATTTTGTAGGGAATAATATTTATATTTTCTTGCAAATCTAAAATTTTTAAATCTAATATTTTCTGTACATGCAATAATAGATTCAACTTATTTTTTTCTAATAATACAAATTTTGTATTATAGTTTTTATCTAATATTTCTATTTCATTTTCATTGAGAATAGTAATTGTTTGAGTTTGAATAAATGTTATTAAGATATATATAAAAAATAATTTTTTTATCATTTTTTCCTTTTTTAAACAAATATCCAAGTTGCTCCTGTACCATTGCTGTCGCTACCACCACCAACAGCTAGTATGTTTCCATTGGCACTAAGAGAAACTGAGCTGCTCTGGAATGGGCTTCCCACAAAACCGGTTCCTACTAGCTTAGTTCCTTGTTGGGACCAGACTCCATTATAATTTGTAAATATCCAAGTGGCTCCTATGTTGTTATTATCGGCCTCCCCTCCAACTGCAAGAGTATTTCCATCGCTAGATAAAGATATTCTTAAGCCTTGTGTTGCTGCACCACTATAACCGGAGCCAATAAGTTTTTGTCCCTGTTGATTCCACACACCACTAGCTCTTGTAAATATCCAGGTTGCCCCAATGTTGGTATTATCAAGTGGTCCTCCTACTGCTAAAACATTTCCATTAGCAGAAAGAGAAACAGATGTTCCTTGTTCAGAAGCACCTGTGTTGTTTGAACCTACAAGTTTATTTCCTTGTTGTACAAATGTTCCATTGTTATTTATAAATATCCAGGTTGCACCTACATCTGAATTGTCAGCATTTCCTCCAACTGCCAATGTTGTACCATCTTTTGAAAGAGAAACAGATGTTCCTTGGAGAGCACTGGACCCTACATATCCACTTCCTATTAATTTAGGTTGTAATTGTGACCAAACTCCATTTGATCTAGTGAATATCCAGGTAGCTCCTATAGCATTACCACCACCAAGATTATTATCGTTACTTCCTCCAACTGCAAGGGTATTTCCATCAGCTGATAATGATACAGCTACTTGTTGTGATGCCCCTGAATTTCCAGTACCAACCAATTTTGCGCCCTGTTGTGACCAAGTTGTTCCTGATCTAGTAAATATCCAGGTGGCTCCTATGCTGTTATTATCTCCACCTCCTCCAACTGCAAGAGTATTTCCGTCGGCAGATAGTGATGCATTATCTTGAGCTGACGCTCCAGAATTTCCTGTACCAACTAGTTTTTGGCCCTGTTGTGACCAGGTTGATCCATTTCTAGTAAAAATCCAAGTGGCGCCTATACTACCATTATCGGTTCCGCCGCCTACAGCTAAGGTATTGCCATCTGCAGATAATGAAACACCTTGCCCTCCTTGGCCAGCACCACCAGAATAACCTGTTCCTACTAATTTACTGCCTTGTTGGGTATCAACAAACCAAGTTAAATTGTTTGTGGTTTCTTGCCAAGTGTCTCCATTAAATAATAAGATGGCATTTTTTGGGTTTGGATTAATTAAATTAAATGATCCCAAACTTGTTTTTATTTGAACTGGTCCGACTTTATCATTATTAAGATTTACTGCTTTTATTTGACCTAAAGTTCCATTTTGTAAGAAATAATTTGGATTCTCATTAGTACAATTATAGCTATATGAGGTTATATCTGAATAATCTAAAGTTGTACTTAAACTATTCACGATCGTGCCTGTTGGTCCGGTACATGCAGTATTGCTCAAATATTCTATAGATAGTAAACCAAAACCGCCTGTGGTACCAGTAATGCCAGTAATGCTACTGGACCCTGTAGTACCTGTTGCACCCGCAGTACCCGTGGTTCCAGTTGCACCAGTGGTTCCAGTTGTACCAGTTGTACCAGTTGTACCAGTTGTACCAGGCGAGCCTGTAGTTCCCGTAACACCTGTGGCACCAGTAATTCCTGCTACGCCAGTAGTGCCAGTCATACCATTTAATCCAGTTGTACCAGTTGTACCAGTTGTACCAGAAATTCCAGTAGTACCAGTTGTGCCAACTATGCCTGTTGTTCCAGTAGTTCCAGTAGTGCCTGTTGTACCTGAATTACCTGTTATGCCGGTGATTCCTGTTGAACCGGTTGAACCAGTTGCACCGGACTGTCCCGATGTTCCAGAGGTTCCAGTTGTACCAGTGGTTCCTGTTTGACCGGATATACCGGTTGTGCCCGTGGTTCCATTTGTTCCAGTTGCTCCTGTTGTTCCAGTAATACCCGTTACCCCAGAAGTTCCGGTCTGCCCTGTTGTGCCTGTGGTTCCATTTGTTCCTGTTGTGCCTGTTACACCTGTTATACCCGTCGTACCTGTTGTACCTGTAGATCCTGTTGTGCCATTGGTACCGGTAGTTCCTGTAGTTCCGGTAATTCCTGTTGTACCAGTTGTACCGGTGGTTCCAGTTGTGCCGGTAGTTCCTATTGTCCCTATTTGTCCAGTTGATCCTGTGGAACCCGTATTTCCAGTAGAGCCTGTTGAACCTGTTGTACCTGAAATACCAGTTATTCCTGTTGTACCTATTATACCGGTTATTCCTGAACTGCCAGTAGTACCAGTTGTACCAGTTACACCGGTTACACCAGTTACACCAGTTGTACCGGCAGTTCCAGTGCTTCCGGTAGTACCGGGTGTGCCGGTAGTTCCTGTATTGCCAATGATACCGGTAGTTCCTGTATTTCCAGTAACACCGGGTGTACCGGTAGTTCCTGTATTGCCCGTAGTTCCTATAATACCAGTAGTACCAGTAGTGCCTGTAATTCCAGTGCTTCCAGATGTGCCGGTAGTTCCAGTGATCCCAGCAACTCCTGTAGTTCCAGTGGTCCCAATAGCACCAGTATTACCGGTAATGCCAGTAATACCAGTAATGCCAGGTGTACCGGTGGTACCAGTAATACCCTGTGTACCAGTAGTACCAGTAATACCAGGTGTGCCGGTAGTACCAGTGATGCCAGTTATGCCAGTTATACCAGTAGCTCCGGTAGTGCCGGGAGTTCCAGTAGTTCCAGTAGTGCCAGTGATTCCAGTAGTGCCCGTGGTTCCAGTAGTGCCAGTGTTTCCAGTTGTTCCCGTGGCTCCGGGGGCACCAGTAGTACCAGTGTTTCCAGTAGTGCCTGTGGTTCCGGTAGTTCCAGTAGTGCCTGTAATTCCAGTAGTTCCAGCGGTTCCAGTAGTTCCTGTAATTCCAGTAATGCCTGATGAGCCAATTGTGCCAAAAGTACCAATTGTGCCTGTAGTGCCAGATATGCCAGCTATGCCAGTTGTTCCAGTTGTTCCAGTTGTCCCATTGGTTCCAGTAGTTCCTGTAACTCCAGTTGTTCCAGGGTTGCCGGTGGTTCCTGTTGTTCCAGTGGCACCAGTAATACCTGTTGTACCAGTAGTGCCTGTATAACCAGTTGTACCGGTAGAACCATTGCCGCCTGTTGCGGCAAACCCTGGACTTCCATCGGTTCCAGTAGTACCTGTTATTCCGGTATTTCCGGTTGTTCCAGTCGGGCCGGTTGCTCCTTGAGAGCCAGTGGTTCCAGTTGTTCCAGGACTGCCAAATCCCACATTTTGACCAGAGCAGCATAAACCACTATTTACAAATAAGGTTCCACTAACTACCAAATTTATTACATAGGTATCGCCACCAACACTTAATGTGCATAACACTATTAAATTTTGTAAAATCTGTTGCTCATTATATTGACGGGTCTTTATGGGATTTATTATTAATATAATTTTATTAGAACTAATATCTGAAAGATATTTTTCTAAATTTTTTTTAAGAATATTTAGTTCGAAAGAAAATTTATTAGTTAATTTATTTATAAATTTTTGAACTGTTGATATTAATATTTGTTGTGGAATAATATTTATTTTCTTATTTAATAAATCAAAAGATATTAAATCTTGAGTAGATATTTTTAGAGAATTTAATATTTTTTGTGACCAGAGAAGTAGATTAAATTTATCTTGTTGTATTAGGACAAAATTTACATTTGGATTATTGTCTAAAATTTCAATATCATTTGATGAAAGTTTTTGTAGTAATAAACTATTTTTTTCATTAATAGAACCAGAAATATTAATAAAAAATAAATTTAATAGACCAAAAAATATTAATTTTTTCATTACTAATTTTAACCCTTTTTAAGTTGTTAAAAATCAATTCCTGTATCAAATATTACTCCCCATTGATTTAAAGCATAATTTTTTTTGCCAAACTCTATCTCTCCTGCCAATGAAAAATAGGCTGGGTGGCAACCTATTGAATAATTAAAACCAAATGATCCAAAAAATTTATTTGACCAACAAGTCGGATGCAATGGTGCCCCAAAATCTATATCTTCTGGCTCTATAAGTATTGCGTTAATATTGTCTGGAACATTATCAGGAGCACCTGGTGTAGAAATAGTGGATGTGCTTGCGGTTGTTAAATCTATTTGACATACTATTCCAGGAGCTGTTCCTGGACCCGACAAAGGTAAATCACCTTTTATGCCTAGTTCTCCTTCAAAAAAGCCATTCATGAAAATATGTTGGCTTCTTTTTTCTTTGGTTCTCAGCCAAAAATTGTATCCTAAATTAAAGAACATTTTGCAATATGTAAATTGAAACATTAATGATCCATCAAACATAAAATCGGCTCCTATTTTTGTTTGACCAGATAAAGCATTAGCGGTTCTTTCAGCATTGCTTATAGTAGTTACGTCAGCATCAAATTGTTTTAATAAAAGGAGCTGACTTCCTGCACCATTATTTTTTAGAGCGAATAACCTTGATTGTTCTGCTTTAAACAAATGGGTTCCAACTGCATAAAGATATATTCCGAAACTTTTATCATTACATCTTTGCCAAATTTTATATGCTTCTACTGTAGCGCCAACTTGCCAAGATTTATTTGCTCCGATTACAGGCTCAAATAAAAATTCAGCTGTAGGTCTGGAGCCTGTAGGTGCAACTACATGCATACTGCCAGCAAAGTAAGAACAATCATTTCTATAAAAATCATAACCTAAATCAAAATGAAATCCTGCAACTCCTGTTTTAGTTTGTTTGCATAATGGGAACTTTCCATATTTTAAAGTGGGTACTAATCCAAAAGGTAAATCACCATTTAAAGCTTGAGAAATTGAACTATAAACTGGATTCACAGCGCTACAGTCTGTAGAAAATAATCCTGTTGGAAACGCTTGCGAGGTTTGTCCGGTTCCAGTGGAACATAAATTAAAATCTGTTTGACATCTAACTACCGGAACATCAATTCTTGTCCACAGTCCACATTTTATTTCACTTAAATCAAAAAAGAGGTCAAAATCTGCTATGAAATTATTAACTTCTGGTTTTGCACAAACAGTTCCTGTAGGTCCTGGTTGTAAGCCTCCTAATATATTTCCATTACTTAACCCTATTTGACTACCATCAATATCAAAAGTTTGATTATTGCCAGGTATACCAACAGTCATACAATCTTTACAATTAAAAAAGAACCATTTTGCTGTATCTTTGTTATCAAAAGAGTTTTGATATTCAAAAGTTATGTTTAAGTTTTTTGTAAAACTATTATCATCCATAAAGTTTTTACCATTAAGATATTGTAAAATTCTTCTTACTGAATTTGAATCTTGTGGTCTAAAAGAAAAAAAAGTTTTACCAAAAAGATTACCATCACAACATTTGAATCTAGTTACATTGTCACATTCATTTTGTGTAAAAACAACAGATTGAAAAATAGAATTTGTGTCTTGACAGCAATCATTGTTAGTATAGCAAATGTTTATTTGTAACAAGACAATAAGAGATAATATGCGTTGAATATTCACTACTTGCTCCTAATAAAAGAAAGGATGATTATGGAGTCTTCTTTTTTTTATTTAATAACACTATTAATTATTTTTAAAAAAAACAAGATTGTTGTTGTTGATTAAAATAATATAGTCAAGATATGTATAAATGGTAAAATTACATAATGGAAAAATATTTTACTCATTTACATCTACACACAGAATTTTCTCTTTTAGATGGTGCCATAGCAATAGATAAACTTATTGATTTTGGAAAGCGTCATAATTTTAAAGCATTAGCTATTTCTGACCATGGCAATATTTTTGGAGCAGTTAAATTCTTTGAAAAATGCAAAGCTGCTAATATTAAACCAATACTTGCAATGGAGGCCTATTTTACTGAAGATGTTTCAATTAAATCTGTAGAGAAAAAATATTATCATTTAATCATTATTGTTCAAAATTCTATTGGTTATAAAAATTTATGTAAATTGATTTCTTATTCTTATCAACAAGGTTTTTATTTCAAGCCACGTATTGATTATAAAATATTAAGTCAATATGCAGAGGGACTTATAGTTACATCAGCTTGTTTGGGGGGTCACATTCCTTCATTATTAATGAATAATAGCGAGGAAGAAGCAGAAGCTAGAATGGATTGGTTTTTGAATCTATTTGGACCCGATAGATTTTACTTTGAAGTTCAACCGGAGGATCAGGAAGAGCAGAAAATTCTCAATCAAAAACTAATTTATTGGAGTAAAAAAAAAAATATTCAGTTATTAGCAACAGCTGATTGTCATTATGTTAATCTTGATGATCATGAAGCTCATGAAATTATGCTTTCTATACAGACTCATAGTAAAATAGATGATCCGGATAGATTTAGTTTTGGAAAGTGCAGAGCATATATGCGTACACAAGATCAGATGCTTGAAATTTTTAAAGATAATCCGGAGGCAGTTTGGAATAGTGGTAAAATTGCTAATATGTGTGATTTTGATTTTCAGACTGGTAAGCTATTTTTTCCTAAATTTGCTATACCTGAATTACATACAGAAATCACTTATTTTAAAGAAATCTGTTATAGAGGTTTTAATAAGCTGTTGGAAAATGACAGATTTTTGAAATCTGATTATGAAAAATATAAAACTAGATTAGATCTAGAAATTGAGCTAATAGTCAAAATGGGATTTGTGGGATATTTTTTAGTTGTAAGTGATTTTATCCAATGGGCAAAAGCTTCAGATATTCCTGTAGGACCCGGAAGAGGGTCGGCAGCAGGTTCATTAGTTGCCTGGGCTATAGAAATTACAAATATAGATCCAATTAAATATAATCTTCTTTTTGAAAGGTTTTTAAATCCTGAACGTATATCTATGCCTGATATAGATATAGATTTTTGTATTGAAGGTAGAGAAAAAGTAATTCAATACATTAGAGAAAAATATGGAAATGATAAAGTTTGTCAGATTATAACCTTTGGTACAATGATGGCAAAAGGTGTCATTAAAGATGTTGCCCGTGTTTTGGGATTTCCATTTGAAGATGCTAATTCGCTTACAGATTTAGTTCCGGATCAGTTAAAAATTTCTTTGAATGAAGCTGTCGAACAAGAGCCTAAATTAAAAATATTGTTAGAATCTAACCCAAAAATATCCCATTTATTTAATATAGCACAAAAGCTTGAGGGGATAACAAGACATGCATCAAAGCATGCTGCAGGATTAGTTATATCACCTGAAGCAATTGAGGATGTCCTTCCTGTTTATGTACCTCCCAAGACTAATGAACTTGTTACTCAGTATGCTATGACAGAGTTGGAAAGTTTAGGTTTTTTAAAAATAGATCTTTTAGGATTAAAAAACTTAACTCTAATTGATAAAGTTATAAAATTAATAAAAAAAAATCATAACATTGATATTAATATAGATAAAATTTCTTTATTTGATAAAAAAACTTTTGATCTTATTTGCAAAGCAAAAACTTCAGGAGTGTTCCAATTAGAATCTGACGGTTTAAAGGATGTTTTAGTAAGACTCCAGCCAGATAAATTTGAAGATATAATTGCTGTTAATGCTCTATACAGACCCGGGCCTTTGGGTTCAGGGATGGTGGATGATTACATTGAGCGTAGGCATGGACGACAAAAAATAGAATATTTGTTTAATGAACTTGAAGAGATTTTGCAAGAAACTTATGGAGTGATTGTATATCAGGAACAAGTTATTAAAATAGCATCTGCAATTGGTGGATATTCTCTGGGAGAAGCAGATATTTTACGCCGCGCTATGGGAAAGAAAAAAGTTGATGTAATGGCCAAACAAAGAGAAATTTTTTTGCAGCGATCAAATAAAAATGGCTTTGATACAGAAAAAGCAAAAACTCTTTTTGATTTGATGGAATATTTTGCTGGTTATGGATTTAATAAATCCCATTCAGCTGCTTATGCATTAATTGCATATCAAACTGCATATCTAAAAGCTAACTATTTACCTGAGTTTATGGCTTGTCTTATTTCTTTGGAAGCAACTAATGCAGAAAAAATGGTCTTTTATCTTGAAGAAGCAAAAGATTTAGGGCTTGAGATAGTCATTCCTGATATAAATTTTTCTGAAATTGAATTTTCTGTTAAAAATGGAAAAATTTTATTTGGCTTACAAGGTATAAAGAATGTTGGACTAGTTTCTCTACAAACTATTATTTCTGAAAGAGAAAAAAAAACATTCGCGGATCTTTTGGATTTTTGTATGCGAATAGATTTACGAACATCTAATAAAAGAGTTCTTGAAAATTTAATTTATTCTGGTGCTTTTGATAATTTACCAGGCAACAGGGCTCAAAAAATAGCTGAATTGCAAAAAATTATGGATAAAGCTGTTGAAGAGAAAAAGGCAAAATTAACCGGACAAATGGGTCTTTTTGCTGTTAAAAAAACAGATGCTGTTCAAATGTATGCTTATCAGCCTTTATCTGAATTTGAAGATAAAGAGAAATTAGAAAAAGAAAAAGAAGTAATAGGGTGTTATCTAAGTTCCCATCCTCTTGATAAACATATTCAATTACGTTGGCTGAAAGTTAATTCATTTGAGCAAATTCTTAGCAAAATTAATAATTCTCTGCAAAAAGAACCCTTAGTAATAACATATGGTATTAAAAAGGGACAAAAAATTATAAGAACCAAAGCTGGCGATCCTATGGCATTTGTTCAGCTTGAAGATAAAAAACATTCTGCAGAAGTAATATTGTTTCCAAAAGTTTTTACCAAAGTTGAGCAATGGTTAGAAAAATATAATATTTTTGTAGTTAAAGGGTTTCTTGATTTAGCTTCAACAACTAAATGTAAAATTAAGGCTAATGAATTTATACCAATAGATCTATTTTTTGATCAATATAAATTAATAGATCAAGTTACTTTTAATTTACCAACTAATTTTACCCCTGAACATTTAGATATTATTAAAGGATTAAAAAAAGGGAAGACTAAATTAAATTTAGTCTTCACAGAAAATGGTAAACAGTTACATATTAAAACCAATCAATCAATAAACATAACTACAGATCTTTTGCAAACTGTTTATTCTAAAGACATTGGTATAAATCTGGTTATATAGCGCTTCATTTTTTATTAAACAGTATATCTTTTAAAGATTTTTTTTCTTTGTTGCATCTTAGGTTTGTTAGGTATAGATCTAAGTTTGGATCTTTTTTTAATAAGAGAGCAATTTTTCTTAATTTTTTTAAATTATTGATTTGTTTGTGAGCTTCTTCTTCCTTTTTCATGATATCTTGAAGCGAGTAATTACGTACAAGTTTCCTGACTGTGTTTATTCTGGCTAAATACATTGAATTTGCGCTGCTGAAAGTAGCAAATAAAAAAGTAGATAAAACTTTAGTTTTGTAATTTTTATGTGTGAACATATTATTTATCCTATAAATAGATCTAATACTTAGAATCTTGAAAATTGTACCTATTTAAAAGATTTTGTAAATTATTTTAAATATTCTTTCTTGCTTCTTGACAATACTTAACGCATTCATGGCACCTGAATATACAGTTTTTACAAGCATCTACTACATCAGCCATCCATTCCTTAAATTCCTCTCCATAAGTATATGGCGGTTGAGTTTGATCCTGTTCTAGTTGAATCATGCAATTGGTACAAGCTTCCTGGGTTCTATTAGTAGCTTCTATTGCATGATCATACAATTCAATACATTCTGATTTTTTGCATTCTTTAATATGTTGTGTAAAATGATCTGCAAATCTTTTACAGCTTTCAATTGTTTGGTCACAAATTACTAAACATTTATCTACTTGTTCAGCACATTCTAGTTCATTATTTTTTTCAAAAGTGTCTGTCAGTTTTTTACAAATCTCTATACATTTTTTGCAAATTATTTCACATTGATTACAGCTTTCTAAAAATTCTTTTGATTTATGATTCATAATTACCTCCTTAATTATTTAGATGCATTTATACATTCATAACATCTTCTAGCGCATTCATTACATTTTTTTATTACATCTTCACATGCATCAATACATTCTTCCTGATTAGCTTTGCAATAATTTATACTCTTCTCACATGATGAAATGCATTCTTGGCATGTTTGAATACAGCGTTGCAAAACTGTAACACAGTGTTTGTCATCACAATTTTTTATATGCTCATTACATTGATCTATCAATATTTTACTTGCTCCTATAGTTTCTCTACAAATACTTACACATTTGCCTACATCTTCTGCGCAGGCCTCTAAATTTTTTACGCTACACGCACCTACTAAAAGTTGGCACACATCTATACATTTTTCACACTTTTCTATACATGTACTACATGCTTCAGCTAAACCTTTTGGTAAATGTTTATTATTCATTTAACTCCTTAAATTTATATATTCTTAACTTCTTTGTTCAGTGTTGCAAAATTTTTTATACAAGATCAACGTTTTATTAGACTTTATACCTAATTAGATTCGTCGATTTCTCAGACAAGCTTTTAGGCATTACCAAGTTCTAGGCAAGTAAGTGTACTAGCGTATACAAAGAGTTTTTCCCCCCGCGCTCGTGGTGAGCTTGTCGAACCATACGAGCAAATCAAATAATTCATAATATTTTAAGCTGATATCGCAAGAGATCTATTATAACAAGGAACTTATATCCTGCTGGACAAATTGTCTAATTGTGTTATTATTATATAAATAGTTAATTTATAAATATTATATTTAGGGGCAAAAAAGTGAAATTTTTACCAAAAACATTAATTTTTGCGTTATCAGTGACTTCAGGTATGCAAGCTATGCAGGAAGTTAAAAGGGAAGCTGAAAATAAAGAAGTTGTTGAACTAAGAGAGTTGCAAAAAAGGTTTCCTAGTTCTGTTAAATTCTTAATTAAAGTCTTAGGCGCACAAAAAGATAAGAAAAAAACCTTATTAGATAGGATTAATCCATTTGCAAAGTGTGAGTCTAGAGTAATAAAAAATGGTTTGCCTGACGATCTAATCATTAAGATCATTAACAATTATTTATGGATAGATAAAGTAAAATCTATTCCTCGAAATCGTATTATTAATTTGCAGGATATAGCCGGTTTTGTAATAACAGGATCCTCTGATTTTGGTAAAACTGATGATATTGAAGGCATGCTTGTATATCCACCAGGTATGGGAGATCAATATGATTATATGTCTGGAAATATAGATACATCATGCTATCGTTTTATATTTTACAAATGGGTTCCTCAACCATTCTGTAGGGATTTAAATAGTCCTAGAACATGTAGAAGTGGCGTTTCTCATAGTTTTAAATTTATGGGCTATTCTGTGTTAGATATAAATTCGAATCTAGATACATATGTTAATAATTTAAAAGAATTGATAACTAAAGTTGAAGATGATCCTAAAATTGTTGTTGGTTTAGTGGTTTTGATGGGGGTAACTTATTTGGCAAGTACATCTGGAATAACTTATTATATTTTAAAAAAATTAAGAAAATAATTTAAAACCATTGATAAAAAAATAGCTCTTATTTATCATTTTTTTGGCTCTTTAAAATTTATAGTTTTACAAGAAGGGACAAAGAATGAAAAAAAATATATTTTTTGGGTTATTCTTAATAAATTTTTGTTCAACTGTGTTTACAATGAGTTTTAAAAATTCAGAGATTCCTGAAGATCTTAAAAATTCTATTAGAGCTGCATGTGATAAAGAGTATAAAGAAAAAACAGCAGAGTGTTTGATAGCAGAAGTGTTAATTGAAGAATTTATAAAAAAGGATGCTAAAAATTTGAACATAGCAGATCAATTGGGAAAAACATTACTAATCTACTCAGTTATATATGGACCATCCAGGATAATAAGATATTTGGTAAAAAATAAAGTAGATATTAATGCTCAAGATAAGAAGGGTAATACTGCATTAATATATGCAGCTAAATTAAGAAGAAAGAGCGTTGTTGATTTATTGGTTAATGCAAAAGCAGATGTTACAAAAAAGAATAAAGCTGGCAAGACTGTTTTTAATATGATTGAGCCAGAATTCAAAGATATTGATAAATGAGTAAAATTTTGTATGGTTAATAAATAAAACTAATAAATATTAAGGTAAACGTATGCATCAAAATAAAACAGAAAAAGCAACTATAGTAGATGATATAAGTTTTTCTGGTAATATATTCATTTTCCATGCATTTGATGTAGGTGAAGATATAGATTTGGAAAGCCTAGAAAAAGCTCAGATATTAACTAGAAAATCTTTTATTTTGCCAAAATATTTCAAAAGATATCATGTACCCCTTTCTGTTGAACTTCCAGAACCTAGTGAAGGGAATGATTGTTATAGTATAAAAATTCATAGTTTTGGGGCCATATCAATTACTTATAAAATTCCTTTTGAAGAAAGTTTGGAGGATCTTAGAAATAAGATAAATAATTTGGATGAAAAATATCAGGAACAAAGTATAAGTGATGCGTTATCTATATTTAATAAGATTAGACAATTTATAGTAAAGCCAAAATTTTTTCATTTAAGAACTTCTTATCCTGTAATTCAAGTTTTTCCAAAAATTGATGCAGTTGCAATGAAGGAAAAATATGGCCAAACGGTTGCTTCACTTTTAAGATTTGAAACAGAAAACTTATCTGAATATCAAAAAGATGAAATTTTAGAATCAGCTATGGGTTATTATCGGGGTGATTTTATAGTAATTGATGCAGAAGCTGCATTTGTTGCAGATGCAGAATTTGAAGAAATATTGGATCTTTTTGAGTTTTCAAATATACAACACTTAGAGTTGCAGTTTTTTGATAAGGTTTTAAATAACCAACTTAGTATTATTTATGAACAAAAAGTTAAATCGTTGCCTTTTGCTGCCTACTTACCATTCATTGGTGCCAGAGATGCTTCTAATATAGATTTAGGTAGATTAAAAGTTGATATTTCAGTTATCACAGAAAGATTAGAAGATAGCATAAAATTAACTGGTGAAGTTTATTATTCAGATATTTATGGTCTTCTGGCAAACGCTCTTGATTTAGCTAAATGGAAAGAGTCTATAGATAATAAACTTGATATTATCAAGGACATTCAAGAAGTTTATCAAAACCAAATAGACAGTATTCGGGAAGATTTACTTTCTGTGCTTATTATAATACTAATTTTTATTGAGTTAGTTGTAGGTATACTGAGTTATTTAAAGCATTAAAGCTACAACTTAAGTGTTTTAAAATAATAATTAATTATATAAAAAGAGCTTTATCCAATCCGTTCGCCCTGAGCGACCTCTGAGCGAGCGTTTACGCGAGTCGATGAGGGAGTCGAATGGGTAAAAATTTTCTTAAAAATTTTATATTTTTTTGCATGAAATAATTTTTTTAAATATTCAATTATAATAATATTTAAAAACTTAATCTTTTTTTTAGAATACAGGAAACCCGTTCGACTCATTCTTCAACTCTCCTTCGACTCGCTTTGCTCGCTCAGGATCGTTCAGAATTCGCTCAGGGCGAACGGAGAAAGGGTAACTTTTAAACTTAGACTGATAATTATTGTAATGCTGCTTCCCAGGATGCAAATAATAGTTTATGTTTTTTTTGTAGCTCGCCTATTTTTTCGTAACGGGAAGAAAATTCTTCTGTGCCATAATCATAATTAGCAAGTTCGCAAGATAGCTGATCAATTTCTTTTTCAATTTTATTTATTTGATTTTCTAGCTTTTTTATTTCTTTATTTTGTTCAAAACTATTTTTTTTAACAACTTCTTGTGAGATTAGGACTTTTTGTAATAAAGGTTCCTGCTTTTCTTCAATAAATTTTTTGTGATATGAATATTCTTCGTAATTGCCAGTATATTTATAGGCCCCTGTAGGTGTTAATTCAATAATATGAGTTGAAAGATTATTAATAAAGCTTTGGTCATGTGAAACAAATAAAATTGTGCCCTGATATTGTTTTAATGCATCTAGCATTATGTCTTTAGATACAATATCTAGATGGTTTGTTGGTTCATCAAGTATCAACAAATTTGCTTGTTGGAGTAATACTTTTGCCATGCTCAGACGGTTTCTTTCTCCACCGCTTAAAACCCTTGTTTTTTTATGAATTAAATCTTGAGTAAACAAGAAACATCCAAGCATTCCTCTAATTGCAAGATCAGTAATTTTTGGAGCAGCGGTTTGCATAGTTTCAAAAATTGTTTTTTCAGGATCCAGCGCAGAAACTTGATCTTGTTCAAAAAATGCAGTTGTAACATTATATCCAAAAGTTATATTACCATTTTGAAGCTGATATTTTTTCATTATAACATTTAATAATGTTGTTTTGCCTACGCCATTAGCTGCTATTAAGGCTATTTTTTCATTTCTTTCTATTAAAAATTCGATGTTACTAAATATTTTTTTTGATTCAAATTTATGTTGCACATTTTTTAATGTAAGGACAGTCTGTCCAGAAGGTTCTATTTTTGGTAACTTAAATTCGACTTTTTTTATTTGTTGAGGTAGTACTATGCGTTCTATTTTATCAAGTGCTTTTTGCATACTTTTTGCTGCAGAAGCTTTTGTTGCCGATGCTTTGAATCTATCAATTGTTGATTGTTTACGAACGATTTCTTTTTGTTGTTGTGTATATTGAGCTTCTAGGGATTTAAAGCGTTCATTTTTTTGTTTTTCATAATCGCTATAATTTCCTTTATATGGAGATCCATTACCGTTTTCTAGCTCAAATACAGAACTGCAAATGTTATCCAGAAAATAACGTTCATGACAGACTAGTAAGAATCCAAAGGGGGCATCTTTTAGAAAATTTAAAAACCATGCTTTTGTTACAATATCTAAGTGGTTTGTTGGTTCATCAAAAAGATAAAAATCTGCTTTTTGTAAAAGTAATTTGGCAAGAACCACTCGCATACGCCAGCCTACACTTAATTCTGTAACTGGTTGCTCTATTTGTTTTAGCGTGAAGCCAAGACTCATTAACATTTTTTTAGCTTCAGCTTTAATGCTTTCAGTTTCTGATTCATCTAGGATTTCAGCAGAGCTCATAACTTCATCAATAACTGATTTTATTGAGTTTAAAATAACCTCTTGGGGCATGTATCCAATTTTTTTATTTGATGATAGTTGTACAAATCCTGAATCACACTCTTGTTGCTGGGCTATTATTTTTAATAAAGTAGACTTTCCTGACCCATTTAAGCCTACAAGACCTACTTTTTCGTCTGAGTTTATATTATAAGAAATATTATTAAATATTTTTTGTGTACCAAAAGAAAGGCACAAACTTTTTATTTGAATCATACTTTTATTATATATAATATATCTTATACGGCAACAGGCTTGAATTTATTAGGTTTTAGGAGCACTTGTGAATATAAAACATGTTTTAATTGTAATTGTCTTTTTACTTGTAGAATCAACAGATTGTATGATTGAGTTAGAAACCCCGGCCAACCAGCTTTTCAGGGGAGCGCAAGAAGGAAAATTGGGTTTAGTTAAAAGTGCGTTAGATGCTCGCGTGGATGTCAATGTTACAAGAAAAGACAGAGTTGAAATTGACGTTTCTTATGAAGGATTTACACCATTGATGCACGCTGCAGAATATGGCCAAGATGAAATAGTTAAATATTTATTAAAAGCTAAAGCTCATATCAATCAACGAAATGAATATGGTGATACTGCATTAAGAATTGCAGCTGGTTCTAGAGTTATAGGAACATCTGAAGTTGTTCAAATTTTACTGAATGCAAAAGCTAATCCAAATTTAGTGGAATCCTGGACTGGGACTACAGCACTGAGCGCTACAAGAAATATTGAAATGATTCAGCTTTTATTGCAATTCAAAGCGGACCCGAATATTAGGCATAAAGATAGCTCTACATTTTTGATGGATTTATTTGAAGAGGATAGCTGCAAGGAAAATTTAGTTGATATATTATTAAAAGTTGGAGCAGATGTTAATTTGCAAGACTCTACGGGTATGAATGTTCTTATGAGGGCAATGTGCCGAAGTTATTGTAATAAAAAAACTATAATTAAATTTCTTAAAGCAGGTATAAATTTATTGCAAGTTGATATGTGGAAAAACAATGTCTTAAGTTATATGAAGCGATATAAAATAACTGATCAATTTATAAAAACTTTGATTGAACGTTTGATTGTTCAACAAAAAAGACAGGTTAAAGGTGAAATTAGTAAACATTTGCTACCAGATTTGGCAAATATTGTTTTTGAATATTTAATTAATCTAGATATTTAATAAATGTACCTTGAGTTATGGTTTGTTTTACTTTATCAAATTCTTGTTTATAATTTTCATCAATTTGGGATAGTGATAATAGAGTATTATTTATTTGAACTAATGGGTCGGTTCCACTGAACTTGCCTATTAAATGTAAATCACTATTTTCTTGGTCGCAAATAATATAACTATTTTTATGGTTTTTAACCTTTCCTACAGACTTTTTTATTTCAGGATCTTCACTTGTGTTTAGTCTGTTCCATATAATATCATCAGTAGAAAAATGGATATCATTATGATCTATTAATTTAATTTTGCATGCTTGCTTCATTGCCTGACTAGCTTGGAAGCTTACAAAATTATCCCATGTTGCACCCCAGCGTAATTCAGATAGTTTTATAGATAATAGGCCAAACTGTTTGGCTATTGTTTTATCTTTAAAAAACCAATTTCTATTTTCAAAGTATAAATTGTTAATTATATTGAGAATATCTTCTTTGCTTATTAAATTATCTATAAATCCTCCGGCTAAATTATACTCAATTCTATCAGCGCATAGGTTTGGTAGATTTTGATCGAAGCAAAGTTGTGTTTTTTTCTTTTCTAAACAGCAACTTTTTTCTAATCCATATTTTTTTAAAATTTCTGTAATGCCACTTTTTTCTAGGTACCATTCATGAATATTATCTTGATATGAGTTTTTTCCGGTACGATAATTATTATCAAAAAAAATGTCTCCAACGTGTGAAAAAACTGTATGTGATACATCATGTAATAATCCGGCTACTTGTTCTTCTAAAGGTGCCCCAAATTTTTTAGTGATAAAATATACACCTAGTGAATGCTGATATCTTGTATATTCATATTCTTGATTTGCATAGTAGGTTACACCATATTGGCGAATGTTTTTAAGTCTTTTGAAAGCAGAGCTTTCTATTAATTCTTTGATAACAGCATCTGTTGTTGTTATTTCGCCATATAGTGTGCTAATTTTTAGACTAGGGTCCATGTTTTTTACGCTTGCGATTCCAAATAGATCAGGTATTAGAATGGAGATTAAGAATAATATTTTCTTCATTATACTCCTTTATTTTTTACATGGTTTTTTCAAAATCTAGTAATTTTATTTTTCTTTCGATTCCCCATTTATATCCACCAAGTTTACCATCTTTTCTTATAACTCTATGACATGGCACAAAATAAGCAATCTTATTTTGTGCTAGAGCGTTGGCAACAGCTCTGTGTGCCTTTGAATGTCCAATTTGGTTAGCAATATCCTGATACGTGACTGTTTTTCCTGAGGGTATTTTTAAAGCGGCTTGCCAGACTTTGATTTGAAATTCGGTTCCTACTAAATTAAAGTTTTTAAGATTGATATTTTTTGACGATTCAGTAACGTTTTTTTCATCAACAAAAATAGCTTCTTGTATAGCGTTATTATTTGTTGAAACTTTTATATTTCCTGCAGGGGTTTTATAGTAAAAAAAATTGCTCATTAGTTTCCTTAATGCTCGTATGGTTCGTCCTTCGATTTCGTGCTACGCACTTCACTCAGGATGACCGGGGGAGGGAGGAAAAAAGTCCAGTCATGCTGAGCTTGTCGAAGCATCACCACGAGCGCGCTTTAACGTTTATTTTGCTACTATTACTTTGGCTGGTCGTAAAACTTTATCCTTTAATAAAAACCCTTTTTGTAATACAGAAACTATATCTCCAGATTTGTGTTCAGGTGATTCAATTTGTGAAATAGCTTCATGGAATTCAGGGTTAAATCCCTTGAAATCTGTTATCTCTTTAACATTATTTTGTTCTAGAAATTTATATAAAGATTTATAGATCATTTCAAATCCAGAAAGCCAGGCTGTTAAATCTTTATTTTGTTCTGTCTTTTTTTGTTCCAACATTGCTCTGTCAAAATTGTCTACAATGTCCAAAATATCAGATAGTAAGTCTGATTTTGCCATTTCTATCCAAGCAATTTTTTCTTTTTCTATTCTTCTTTTGTAATTATCAAAATCTGCGCTGAGCCTAATCAATGATTCCTTTGATTGTTGTAGCTCATTTTGGCAATTTTCTAAGCTTTTATTTTCTTGTTCAGGTATATTATTCTCAAAATCCATATTTATTTACCCCTGGTTGACTGAATTTGTTTTATTAACACTTTTTTAATATTATATCATGTAATGTAAACATTAGAAGATAGTAAAATTTAAATTTTATCCTTCGACAGGCTCAGGATGACCGGGAGAGGGGATTAAAAGGAGATTTAATGAGATTTAAAAGAGTATTTTTGATATTGTTTATTTTAACCTTTACTATTTGTTCTATTGATAATCCCCATTTTTTCAGAGGCAGTTATTTTTTTGGTGAACCCCGCATAGCAAAAGATAATTTATTTACGTCTCAGATAAGATTTTCTGGAGGCGGGACATTTGATGGTATAAATCGAGAATGTAAAACTAATATTTTACAAATATATGGTAGGGAAAATATTTTTGAGTTGGCCAATGGCGCGCCGGAATCTGTTTTGGATAAAAATCCAGGTAGTTTTTTAGATACTTTATGGCAGAAGACTCCTGCAAATAAGAATTTTGGACAAATGGATTTTTTTGGCCATTTTCAGACTATTGAACTTGATTTTGATATTCAACAAAATTTTAAGTATGGAATATTTACTGAGCTTTACGTTCCAATTCGAGAGTTGCAAACTCATAATATAAGTTTTAAAGATTTTTCAACAAAGGAAAATGCTGGTCCTGATATAAATTTTGCCCAATGGCAGAATTTTGTTAGATATTTTGATAGTTATCTGAATAGATACGGTCTTTGTTTGCACAGCTCTAAAGTTACAAGTTTAGCAGATATGACTACTCTTATTGGCTGGACATTAAACTATGAAGATACTAAGTATATTGATTATATAGATGCTAGCATTAAGTTGGGAGTTGTTTTTCCCTTCGGTAAAAAAAAGGTTGATAATGTGTTTGCTATATCTCCAGGCTATGGACATTGGGGGTTTCCAGTATATGTTGATCTTTCTGTTGGACTTTATGAATGGTTGACTTTAGGCGGACATTTATCCGGCATAGTTTTTGGCTCAGATAGAGAAAACCTTTACATGAAAACTGCAAATTCTCAAAATGGATTAATTAAAATTACAAAAGGCGCAGCAACAGTTGATTTTGGGTCAATATTAACTTTTGGATTATTTTTAAGAGGGGATCATGTTAATAGAAGATTTTCTTTTTTACTTGCATATAGATATGATCAACAATTTGCCACTAAATTGCGTCCATTTGATCTAAGTACATTTAGGTCTGCTATAGTTAATAATGATAGTACGTTAAAAGGTTGGGTGATGCATACGATAGATTTTTCTATGGAATATGATTTTGCTACTTATTTGTGTCCAAATAGGCCACGTTTAGAACTCTTTTTTGATATACCTGTTGCTGGTAAGAGAATTTTTAAAACTACTATGATTGGTTTAGGGGTTTCATTTGATTATTAGTGGCATAAATTTTTTCAAGTTTATTCTGGGCCTCTTGTAATAAAACCTTAATACAGATCACTTTTTCTAAATCACAATAATTTTTTGTTATATCTCTATATAAAGAATTTAAATCAGCTAAAAACTGATTTAAATTTGTCTCTGGCAAGTTAGTAGGAGTTTTTTCTATTTCAAAAAGAAGAGTATTTAAATCTACTGATGAATTTAACATAGCCTGGCAAAATTTATCAAATTCTTCTGGGGATTGTCCATTGACTTGATAATTTCTTATAAATTGAAACTGATATGAAAATATTTTGTTTAGTTGTTCTACTGGAGATACTGGGTAAAGTTGGTCAAAAGATATAGGCTCTTTTGCCAGAGAGAAAAAGGTTATTATCATAAAATATATAACTAAAATAAATAGAATCGAAACCATTTTTCTAATAAAACTAAACATTTTCACCTCCACTTAATCTTAATTATAAAATCGCACAAAACTATTCAAATTGTCAATATAGATATGATTTATATAAAAAAACCCTAAAGATTAGGTTTTTTTGGAGGGGATAAATAAACGTGAGGGTGATTTCTGCTAGAATTGGACATAATTTGGATTTGTTAACTATTAATAAGTATTTTTTTCTATTCCGTTCGCCCTGAGCGACCTCTGAGCGAGCGTTTACGCGAGTCGAATGAGGGAGTCGAATGGGTAAGAATTTTTTAAGAAGTTAATATTTTTATAAATTTCTTTTTTAAAATATTAAATTAAGAATAATAACAACCCATTCGACTCATTCTTCAACTCTCCTTCAGCTCGCTTGGCTCGCGAAGGATCGTTCAGAATTCGCTCAGGGCGAACGGAAATAAGAAGTCTAATATTATTTTTCTTATAAGAAACCTTAGAATTTAATTAAAATGGTAAGTCATCTTGAAATGGTGGTTCGTCCTTAAACTCGATTTCTCCTGAACCTTCAAAGTCAGAATCCTTAGCTTTTTTTGCAGCGGAAGTTTTCTTAACTTTTTTTTCAGTTTCAGAAGATCTAGATTTAATTTCTTCAAGTTGATCCAATAAATCTTTTTCTAGTTGATTCTTAGGTTCAACTCTTGTATCTGACATATCTTCAGAGGAAATGTCAACTCCTGGTGCGGAGCTTGATAAGAAAACGACCTTATCAGCTACAATAATATGTTTACTACGAGTTTGGCCTTCTGCATCTTTCCAAGAATCAAATTTTAAACGACCTTCAACTAAAACTGGTCTACCTTTTTGAAGATATTGTCTGCAGCTTTCAGCTTGAGGTCCCCAAACTTCTGCATCAATATAACATACTTCTTGTACCAAAGCTCCTGATTGTTTATTCTTGTATTGACGATTGGTAGCCAATCCTAATTTTGTAAGAGCTTGACCTGTAGTAAGTTGCTTATATTCAGGATCTCTTGTTAAATTTCCAACGATGATAATACGATTATATCCGGCCATGCAGAATCCTCAGTTTAGTTTTTATTATTCTTAACAACACAGAACTTCTTTTTTAAAGAAGTTAAATTTTTTTCTATAATTTTTATATTTTCTTCAAATTTATCTTTAAAAGAATTTAATTCATTTAAAGCATTTTTTAATTCCTGTCTGCTTGCATTTGCTATAAAACAGGTTTGATCATTTTCAAAACATTCTTCAACAGTATCTAATAATAATCTGCGCAATTCTGTAGATATTTCTGTTAAATTTGTATCTAATTTTAAAATATCTCCGGAAGTTCTGACTATTTTCTCTTTAGTTTTAGAAGAGGAGTCATTGTTTGGAGAATTTACTTTTTTTTGTATAGTAAACTCTGAATCATTACAAAATTGCTTAAATGTTGATAATAAAATTATTATTAAAAAAATTTTCATACTTTATATAAAATTAATTGTTTAATTCCTATCTTAGCATATTGGTATAAAGATAAAAGTACTAAAAATAGACTAAAACAAAATAGCGCAAAATATATATTCACAAGATATAATTTTAAGTAATTAAGTAAAAAAATAATATTAAGTAAAAAAGTTTGGCTCATCATAGCAGCCTTTCCGGAATTAACAGGTTCAATTTTTACGTAATTTTTATTTAAGAATAGACCAGCGCTTAATATTAATATTAATTCTTTTAATAAAACTAATAAGAAAAACCATTTTGGTATTATAAAATAACCTTTTTCATAAACTGAAAGTGTATAATAACAAGAAAGAATTAAAAATTTATCTGCTAAAGGATCCAAAACAGAACCTAATAAACTTTTTTCATTTCTTATTCTTGCCAATTTCCCATCTAAAATATCACTTAACCCTGCAAATATTGTTAGTCCCAGAGCCATACCCCAATCTTGTCTAATTATAGATATTATAATAAAGGGAACTACGATTATTCGCATTATTGTTATTTTAGTGGCCAGTGTGATTTTAAAATCCATAATTACTCTTCTGGTATAATTATTTTGCTGATTTCATTTTCCAATATAGTTGTTCTTTTTTTCGAATTATAAACTAATTCTCCATTTTTGAGTTGTATTAATTTTGAAATTGTATGTATGTTTTCTTCAATAGTTTGAATGCAAACATATTGATCATCTATTAGCTTCCATATTTTTATTTTATTGTCAGACCCAAAAGAAGCTAATGAACCATCTTGTAATTGAATTACTTGATTGACCCAATATTCATGTTCTTGCAAAGTTTGGAAACAATAATATTTGCCATCTTTTATTTTCCATATTTTTATAGTTTGCCAGGCACAAGTGATCAGTGATCCATCATCTAACTGAATTAAATTTGAAACATCATGAAGCATGTGATCATTTACAATTTGAAACCAACTATATTGATTATCTTTTAATTTTAATATTTTTATTGTGTTATTGTGTGAAGAAAAAGCAAAAACTATAGAATTATCTGATAATGGAATTAATTTTCCAATTTTGTGGGGATATTCAATTGTTTGATAAAGAACATATTTATCACCTATTAATTTCCATATTTTTATTTTTTTATCTTCTGAAACAGAGATTAGTAGTTTATTTGATAACTCTATTAATTTAAGAATTCTATTAACATGGTCAGTTTGGAGTATTTGATGAAGATAATAATGATCATTTCTTAGCCGCCATATTTTTATTGTATGATTTTCTTGCGAATGAACTAAAGAACCATCTTGTAATTGTATTAGATTGTAAGCACTATTGTATATTTTTTTACAACAACTAAACAAACAACACATAAATGGATTACCTAAAATAGAACAAATGTTTCTATTAAGAGTTTGTAGAAGTGTTACTACATCTTCCTTGATAGATAATATTCTTATTGTTCCATCTATACTGAGATAAGCATAGTTATTATTATTTAATTTAATTAGATTAAATAGAGGATATTTTTCAGTAATGGTAGCAGGAAAACACAGTAAAGTGCAACATACGACATTTCTTATTACTGTATTTTCATGTTCAAGGCTATCTATACCTTGATTATACTTCTTGGTTTTTTTTATTAATTTCCACATAGAGAAACCATATCGACTGTTGGCTATAAATGAATCATTGCTTAAAGGGATGATTTCACTAATAAAATCTAAATTTTGGAGTAAAGAAAAAGTTTTATCTAAGCCATGAGTATAATCGTAATCTACAACAATTTGGCTTATTTCTGGTATTAAATATGAGTTTAACTTTTTTTTTATAAACTGGTTTATTAAATCTATCTTTGTGAGAGTTTTTTTCTTGTCTTTTTTTTGTAGCTCTAATACTTCTTTCTCATCAGTATCTGTATCGATTTTTACTTCTTGTTCATACTTGCTATCTGGTTCAGATGGTAAAATTGAATATGACTCATGGTCATGCATTGCTGAAATGTTGAAGGTGAATGTTGTGAGTAAAAATATTTTTCTAAATAACTTGTTCATTTGGTTTATTACTCTTCTGGTATAATTATTTTACTGACCTCATTTGTCCATATTTTGCTTATATCGTCTAATGAGGAAGAAACCAATTCTCCATTCTTTAATTGAATCAATTTATGAATTCCTATCCTACGGCCGTCAAAAGTCTGATCTAAAACATATTGGCCATCTACAATTTTCCATATTTTTATTGTGGAATCACTTGAATAGGATGCAAGTGAATTGTCTTGTAATTGGATTATACCATTAACCCAATCTGTAATTCCACTTGTACGATGTTTCAAAGTTTGGGAACAAGAATATTTACCATCTTTTAAATTCCATATTTTTATATCTTGCCAAGAGCATGAAACTAGAGATCCATCTGGTAATTGGGTTAAATTTAAAACAAAATTTGTATGATCGTTTAAAATTTGAACACAATTAAATTGGCCATTTTTTGATTTTAAGATTCTTATTGTGCTATCATCTGCATAAGCAAAAAATACATCTTTTGCTTCGGTTTTTAGTGAAATTAACTTTCTAATGAGATCCGTGTGTTCAATTGTTTGATAAAGACAATATTGATCATCTACTAAATTCCATATTTTTATTTTTTTATCAAATGAAACAGATATTAACATTTGATTAGGTAATTCTAATAAACTAAAAATTTCTTCAGTATGACCAGTCGGTAGAGTTTGATGAAGATAATATTTATCATCTCTTAGTCGCCATACTTTTATTGTATGATCTTCTTTTATGGAATGTACAAGAGTTCCATCTTGAAGTTGGGTTAAGTTTGTAGCTGTATCGGTTCCTTTTTTGGATATACGTTTTCGTAATTTGGGAATACAACTTCCACAGTTCACCAATGCATTAAAGGGATTATTTAAATAATAACATAAATTTTTGTTAAGAGTTTGAAGATTAGTATAAGTTTCATTGTGAATTGCGCCTATACGTATTGTTCCGTTTGTTTTAAGATATGCAAATAAGCCGTTATTTAATTTGATTAAATTATAGTCTTTACTATAAGGGAAACAACATAACAAACAACACAAAATTGAATAACTCAGACGTATTGTTGCATCACAGTCATTGTACCATTCTCGATTTACTTTTTCGTATTTACCCGTTTTTTTTCGTAATTTCCATATTCTATAATCATCCATATATGTATCATATTGTATAAATGAATTATTATTGAGAGGTATTATTTCAGAGGTAAAATTCAAAGTTTGAGATAAATAATATGTTTTATCTAAGCCATGAGTGTAGTCATAGTCTACAACAATTTGGCTTAATTCCGGTATTAAATGTGAGTTTAACTTTTTTTTTATAAACTGGTCTATTAAATCTATCTTTGTGAGAGTTTTTTTCTTGTCTTTTTTTGATAATTCTAACGTTTCTTTTTCATCAACATCTATGTCGATTTTTACATCTTGTTCAGATGGTAAAATTGAATATGACTCATGGTCATGCATTGCTGAAATGTTAAATGGTAAAATTGTTAGTAAAAATATTTTTTTAAATAACTTGTTCACAGGTCTTCCTGATATGAGAATATTTTGTTTATTTATATTATTACAAAGCTTTTGTAATAACGCTAGATCCTAGACATTTTTCATTTTGATAAAATACGGCAAATTGTCCAGGTGCAATACCTTGATCATTTTTATCTAGAGTTACTATAGCATGGGTATTATTGATATACTCAATTGAGCAGTTATATTTTTGTTCTCCGTGTCTAATTTTTACTTGAAGACCTGTGTTAGGGTTTTCTTGATTGAGCCAATTAAAATTGGACACTTCAAATTTGTTTCTTTCTTTTTCAATAGAATGATAATTTTTCGATACATAAACTATGTTTTTTTCTATATCTTTTGCCACAACATACCAAGGTCCGCCACTTAGGCCTATTCCTTGTCTTTGGCCAATTGTATAAAACCAGAAACCTTCATGTTGAGCCAGCTTTATTCCAGTTTCAAATTCAATTATGTTACCTATTTTTTTACCTACATGAAATTTAATAAATTCTTTAAATTTAATTTTTCCCAAGAAACAAATTCCTTGGCTATCTTTTCTTTCTTTATTGGGTAAGTCAAACTTATTTGCTAATTCACGAACCTGCTCTTTTTTTAAATGACCTATAGGGAAAATCGCTCGTGAAAGTTGTTCTTTGCTTAGATTTGCTAAAAAATAAGTTTGATCTTTTATATTGTCCGGAGAGGTTGAAAGATAATATTCATTGTCTATTTTATGTACTTGTGCGTAGTGGCCTGTAGCAATTTTATCAAAGCCCTTATCAATATATTTGTAAAATGCACCAAATTTGACCCTTGTATTACATAAAATATCTGGGTTAGGGGTTCTGCCTGATTTAACTTCTTCTATTGTGTAACTTACAACTTCAGACCAATACTCTTTTTGAAGTGAAATAACTTCAAGTGGTACTTCAAGTTTTTCGCACACTTTTGTTACATAATCTAAATCTTCTTGCCATGGGCATGAACCTAAAGATGAAAGTTCGTCTTCTAGCCAAATCTTTATATAAAAAGCTGTAATATCATAGTTTTGATCTTTTAATAATTTTAGAGCGACTGAGCTGTCAACTCCGCCTGATACTAGAACTGCTATTTTCATTAGATCACTTTAATATTAATTTGTTTAATATAAATAATTTATATCTATTTTTTTTATTTGTAAATACAGTACCAATTTTTTATTTTTTCAATTTGCAATAAAATATTATTGACTAAGGGTTATTTATTCTGTTATCCTGATATCATGTGAAATTTATATTCCCCTATAATAAAAGGCTGGCTTTCAAAATCAGATAAACCTTTTAGCATTGATTTTGGAAAAACCTTTTATATGCCAGCCTTTTTATTAAATTTTGGGGGCTAATATTATTGATTTTATGTTATAGTGATTTTTAGTTATTATGGAGGCTTTGATTATGAATTTTAATTTAAAGTTATTACTAATTTTATCTGTTTTTGGTTCAGTAACCAGCTTGTCATATTCTGCAGAAGCCAAAGAAAAGTCGGAAAATCCTATTTTTTATCAAATTCGTGATAGATTGATGGATAATCTTAGTCCTGAGATAGGCAACCACAATGCAGTAGGTAGAGCAGAATATTATGATACAGTAAGCAAATTTCTTGAAGAAAATCCAGAAAGTATAAATATTAGAGATTCTCAAGGAAGAACATTATTAATGCACATTGTTGAAGCAGCTTTACGCGCTGGTGATGTTATTAATATGTTTCAGGACCGTAGCTATCAGCCTGGTTATTTGCATATTACAGATGAAAATGATCCTTTGCAACGGTTATTTAAGGTTAATGAAGATTTATTTAGAAGAGGAATGTCTGATTCTCCAATCGTAGTAGAGAATGGTAAATTGATAAGAGAAGGTAAACTAAATAGAGTCGTGGACGATCGTATTAATTTGATAGATACTATATTTTTACTTTTAGACAAAGGAGCTGATTTGAAGGCTAAAGACAATAAAGGCAAGACAGCATTTGATTATACTATTTTTAATATGGTACTCAGGAGAAAAGGTGGGGTATATCATTGGGAGGATAATTTTGTTCAATCAATTTTAAATTCAGCCCAAGAAGAGCGAAATGAAGAAATTAGAAAGGTATTAGAAGGAAAGATGCTTGGAGATTTAGCGAATATTGTTTGTGAGTATTGATATCTTTAATTTTATAAGTCTTTGTTTTGATAATATCGTAATTTTATATAGAATAAATAATAGACTTATTACTAAATTGTGCTCGTATGGTTCGACAAGCTTCCAGCCTACGCTTTAGTCTTCGCTAAAGCTATGCCGGACAAGAAAGCTACGGCGGACAGGCACCATGAGCGGGTATTGTTGCCTTAAATTTTAGAAAAAATATGAATTTAATAGAAAAAATTGAAACTGCTTTTAATTTATTTATTTTAAATAAATATAATCAAAATGTTTTAGAAAATAAAAATATAAGCTTTGAACTTAATGTAGATGAATCTAAAAAAGATTTTGGAGATATAAGTTCAAATGCAGCAATGGTTTTGGCAAAAGTTTTAAAGAAAAAACCATTAGATATAGCACAAGAAATCTGTGAAGGTTTCAAGCATGATATTGTTCAGAAAATAGAAATAGCTGGACCGGGGTTTTTAAATATATTTTTAAAAAATGAAGCGTTTGTTGAGTTATTAAAAGATTTATTTGAATCTAAAGAAGGTTTTTTTAAATTACCTGAGCAGGCAAAAAGAGGGAAATTTTCTGTAGAATTTGTGAGTGCCAACCCAACAGGTCCATTGCATATAGGACATGGAAGGGGAGGTATAATCGGGGATGTTCTTGGAAATATTTTAAGATTTCTTGGTAATGAAGTAATAAAAGAATTTTATATAAACGATGCTGGGTCACAAATTCAAAAACTGGGATTATCTTTAAAAATTCGTTGTCAGCAGGAATTAGGTGGACAAGTTGAAATGCCTGAAGAGAGTTATAAAGGCGAATATTTAATAGAATTAGCTAAATTATGTATAAAAGAGAATGGTAAATCTGTTTTATCTAAAGATGATACTTATTTTGAAAATTATGCAAAAGATCATTTACTTAAAGAGATAAAACGAACCTTGGATGTATATGGGATTCATTTTGATGTTTGGTTTTCAGAAAAACAGTTGCACGATTCTGGTAAGGTAAAAGAGGCTGTAGAAAAATTAATACAAAGTGGACATACATATGAACAAGATGGAGCACTTTGGTTTAGATCAACAGCATTTGGAGATGATAAAGACAGAGTAATACGCAAGGCTAACGGCGAATTAACATATGCAGCAGCTGACATAGCCTATATGATAGATAAGATTGAAAGAGGAGCGGATCATTTAATAATGGTTTTGGGTCAAGATCATCACAGTTATGCTGTAAGATTGGATGCTATAAGAAAAGCTTTGAATTTAGAAAAATATCCTCTTGATGTTATTCTATATCAGCTTGTAAAAATGAAGGTTAGTGGTGAACTTGTAAGAATGTCAAAAAGGGCTGGCAATATAGTAACTTTAAAAGATTTGATAGAAACAGTGGGCAAAGATGTTGCTAGATTTTTTTATTTGAATCGTAAAGCTGATGCTCAGTTGGAATTTGATCTTGATTTGGCACTTAAAAGAACAGAAGAAAATCCTGTTTATTATGCGCAGTATGCTTATGTTCGTATGAATAGTTTGTTGCAAAAAGCTTATGAAGAAAAAGATTTTCAAGAAATAATAAGTAAAGATATTATATCTATTGGCACTGAAGAATATTTTTTAATAAAAAAATTAACTAGCTTGAAAAACTTATTAAAAAATATAGGGGAGAATTATCAAATTCATTTGCTAACCTATTATATTTTACAGCTTGCTGGCCTGTTCCATAAATATTATTTTGATAATAAAATTATTGATAAAAATAATGTTTCAAAAAGCAGAGCTAGATTATTACTGGTAATAACCTTGAAAAATTCACTTGAGACATGCTTGAAATTGATAGGTATTGATAGACCCGAAAAAATGTAATAAGTTAAGATTAACTTGATAATTAATTTTATTGTTGCGGGTCGTTAACAAAAATTATAAAAAAATCCGTTCGTGGTGAGTAGCCCGTTAGGGCGTATCGAATCCATGAATGCATATTAAGACTTTTATTTGAGTTCATGGTTCGATAAATTTTTGCTTACGCAAAAACACTCACCACGAACGGGCTTTTAAAAGTTTTTTGTTCTGGAATTTGTGTGAAGTTGATATTTAATGATTAGGTATATACAAAGGATAATATGGCAAAAGTAGATTTGGATTTAATACAACAACTAAGAGAAAAAACTGGTCTTGGGATGCTTGATTGTAAAAAAGCTCTTGAGGAATCTGGTGGAGATATGCAAAAAGCTATAGAAGCTTTACGCAAACGTGGTGCTGCCATAGAAGCAAAAAGATCGGATAAAAGCACATCTGAAGGTATAGTTCAAGCTTATATTCATCCAGGCGATCAAATGGGCGTATTGATTGAATTAAATTGTGAAACAGATTTTGTTGCAAGGACCGCAGATTTTAAGCAATTAGCTAAAGATCTTTGTATGCAAATTGCTGCAAATAAGCCACTTTATGTTGCTCCAGACAATGTAGATCCTAAATTCTTGGAACATGAAAAAAATATATTAAAAGAGCAATTGGCAAATTCAGGTAAACCAGCTAAAATTCTTGATCAGATAATTGAAGGTAAAGTTAACAAGCTTTATAGTGATATTTGTTTACTCAAGCAACAGTTTATTAAGAATGATCAAATTACAGTTGAGGAATTGGTCAAAGAAGTTATAGCTAAAACTGGGGAAAATATCAAAATAAAACGATTTGTTCGCTTTGAAGTTGGCCAATGATTAAAAAGAAGCTTTTACTTAAATTAACTGGAAGTGCTTTAAAAGGGCAGGATGGGAGTAGATTAAGTACGGCTTTTATTGATTCAATAGCCAAGCAAATTAAAAGTTTACAAGGCACTCATATTTTTTCGTTGGTAATTGGTGGGGGTAATATTTTCAGGGGTGGACGCGATGGAAAATTATTGGGTCTTGATCCCAGTGTTTCACATCAAATTGGTATGTTAGCAACTAATATTAATGCACTAATTATTAAAGAAGTTTTCCAAATGAATGGAATTGCTTCAGTGATTTTGTCTGCTCAGCAAAGCCTGGATATTGGAAATTTGGCCAGTCAGAATAATATTAGTAAAGCTCTAAGAGAAAACTACTGTATAATATTTTCAGGTGGAACTGGAAATCCGTTTTTTTCTACCGATACAGCTGCAGTTTTGAGAGCTTTACAGATAAATGCTGATGAAGTTTTGAAGGGAACTGACGTAGAGGGTGTGTTTGATGAAGACCCTAAATTAATATCAGATGCTAAACTATTGAAAAAAATTGAATTTAAGCAAGCGTTAGAAAAGAAGTTAAATATTATGGATCATATGGCTTTTGTATTGGCTAGCGAAAATAGTTTGCCAATTAGAGTTTTTAATGTTTTTGAAGAGAATTCTATATTAAAAGTTTGTAAAAATAATGATTTTGGAAGTTTAATTTATTAATTGGAGTTTCTATGATTAAAATTGTACCAGAAACAACACCTAAAGATTTTGAATCTGCTCTTAAAGTTGAAATGGAAAAACCTTTAGATCATTTTAAAAAAGAACTAATAAAAATAAGAACCGGCAGAGCTAGCACATCAATGATAGAAGGCATTAAAGTTATTTGTTATGGCTCAGAAATGCCACTTTCACAGGTAGCATCCTTGTCTGCTCCAGAGCCACGTCTTTTAATCATACAACCTTGGGATAAAGCAGTTATTGCAGATATAGAAAAAAGTCTTTTAGAGTCAGATTTAGGAGTTACTCCTTTAAATGATGGTGATATTATTCGTATATCACTTCCTCAGATGAGTGGATCCAGGCGTGAAGAGCTATCTAAAATTTTGAATAAAAAGCTAGAGGAATGTAGAATCGCTATTAGAAACATTCGAAAAGAGTTTCAAAATGCTGTTAGGGATTTAGAAAAGGATAAGAAATTTTCTATAGATTATTCAAAGAGGTTGCTTGCAACATTGCAAGATTTTACTGATAAGTATGTAGCCAATGCTGAAGAAATGTCAGCTAAAAAAGAAAAAGAAATAAAGTTTGATTAAATATTATTCTTTACATAACCTTTTTTTATTATAAAATATATTTGTACTTGGGGTCGCTAGCTCAATTGGCAGAGCGTCAGACTCTTAATCTGCAGGTTCTTGGTTCGATTCCAAGGCGACCCACCATACTTCGCTAAAGCTTCGTATGGCAGGCCAGTTTTTTCGAGGAATTAATTTTATTAATTCAGTTGACATTGTTTTTAAAAGCGAAGTATGCCCTTCGTAGCTCGTAAGAGCGAAGTAGGGCTATAACAATAAGAGTATGACTTAGCTTCTACTTCGCTAAAGCTTCGTCGGACAAGTCGTATGGCAGCCTGCACTTCGTAGCTCTGCAAAGAGCTAAGTAGGGTTAAATTAAAAAAAGAGAATTAGAGTAGCTAAAAAAATATCTATTGAAAAAGATGCAAGAGTGGCGGAATTGGCAGACGCACTGGACTTAGGATCCAGCTCCCCAAAAGGGAATGTGGGTTCGACTCCCTCCTCTTGCACCATTTTTTTATCTCTAATAATAAAAGGGAGAAATAGTATGATTCAAAATGAAGCAAATATTTTGAAATTAGATTTAATATCTTCGTGTAATGTCTTAGTTACGGTTCCTGCAAGTTTTATTAATAAACTTTATAACTATGCTTCTATAATTCAAAAGAAGTCGGCCTCTCCTTATGGATTTCAAAAAGGTATAACTCCAATCAATTATATTCAGACTAGTTTTAAGCATGATATTTTAGAACACATAAAAGAGTTTGTTTTTAAATATTTTGTAATTAATTTTGTTCATACTGAATTAAGAAATAAAAAAATAGTAATTGCTGGATCTCCTAGATTAATTAAAATATTTTTAGAACCAGACAAAAATGCTGAATTTGTTTTTGAATTTACTCCTACTTTTCCAATTCCTTCTTTAGAAAACTGGAAATATATAATTTATAAGGCCCCAAAAAGGAAACTCTATAAAGATTTAGATAAACAGGCCTCTTTTTTTATAAATGAAGAAACTGAAAATAAAAGGATACATGATCAAAAAATGCAATATGTGTTGGAAATAGGTGATTGGGTTAATTTTGATATAGTACCTTTAAATAATGATAATGAACCTATTTTTGATGGATTTAAAAGTAATTTATGGTTAAAAATTGGCGATGATGAGCCTAGTTTACAATATCAGGAAATCTTTCTGGGCAAAAAAATTGGGGATAAGTTTTGTTCTATGGCGAGTTCATTGCAAGAATGTTTTCACGATCAGACTTATGTTAAACATAATTTTTGTATAGAAATTAAGGATATAATTTTTAAATCCTTTTTTTCTTTGGACAATCTTAAGGAACATTTTAAAATTAAATCTAATAAATATGTACATCAAAAGCTTATTGAAGTATTCTCTTTTAGAAATGATATGTCTTTAAGAAGAGCTATTGTTGAAGATCTATTTGATTTGCTTTTTTCAAAAATTCAATTTGAGGTTCCATTTTCTGCTATTTTAAGACAACAACAGGATATATTGCAGCTTTTGCAGTATAATCCTGATTATCCTGTCTATAAGATGCAAAAAGGATTTAACGAAAAAGTTGAATTGTTAGCAAAAAAACAAACAAAAGAAACCATTTTGATGGATTATTTGGCTTGTTATGAAAACTTATTAGTAAATCATGTTGATATAAAAAATTATCTTAATTTAGCCAATAGGCCAAGAACAAAAGATTTTATATATTTTCAACATGCCGTACTTAATGCAAATGAACAGGAGTATCCTATTCAAGCTGAGCTTTTAAAGCAGGAATGTTTAAGAGAAAAAACTTTAAATTATGTTATTAATCGTTTAACAAACAATTAGGTATTATGCAAAATAAAGTACACAAACTAATTATCATTGGTTCAGGACCAGCTGGTTTAACTGCTGGAATTTATGCTTCTAGGGCTGAACTTAAGCCTTTAATTATAGATGGTGGGACACCTGGTGGACAACTTATGAGTACTACAGCTGTGGAAAATTGGCCGGGTAATAAGAGTATTATGGGCCCACAATTGATGCAAAATATGCGTGAGCATGCTCAATACTTTGGATGTGAATTTTTATCAGAAACTATAATAAAAGTTGATTTTACTAAAAAGCCATTTTCTTTATTCACTAATAAATCTATGGAATTAAAGGCAGAGTCTGTAATTATTGCAACTGGTGCAACTCCAAAAAAATTGCAATGTCCTGGTACAGATAAATATTGGGGAAGAGGTGTTACGACTTGCGCTGTATGTGATGGAGCTTTTTATAAAAATAGACCAGTGGTTATTGTAGGAGGCGGTGATACTGCAATGGAAGATGCATCGTTTATGACCAAATTTACTGATCAAATAACTATTGTTCAAAATTTAGATCAATTAACTGCTTCAAAAGCTATGCAGAAAAGAGTTATTGGTAATCCAAAAATTAAAATAATTTATGATAGCCTAGTAGAAGAAATTAAAGGAAATGGAGAACATGTTAATGAGATCTTAATAAAAAATCAAAAAACGAATAAAATTGACCACCTGTGTACAGATGTGGTTTTTTTGGCTATTGGACTCACTCCAAACACAAATTGTTTTGTTGGGCAAATTGATTTAGATAAGGTGGGGTATATAGTTGTTAAGGACACAACAAAAACTTCTGTAGAAGGAGTATTTGTTGCAGGTGATGTAGCCGATTATAAATATCGTCAAGCTATAACCTCTGCAGGGGTAGGATGTTCTGCGGCTTTGGATGCAGAAAGATACTTGAATTCAATTTGAATATAAAATTTATTGTGTTAGTTAATTGTCTTTGATTTATTGATTTTTTTGAGCTATATTAATGGTTATTAAATCTTGGCAAATTTACACAAGGAATTCAAATGTCTATAACATTTAAACTAAAGCGCAAAAAGCGTAATAGAAAGCACGGGTTTCTCGCACGTATGGCAACACATGACGGCAGAAAAATTGTAAACAGGCGTAGATCAAAGGGTAGAAAGCGATTGACTGTTCGTGCTCGTATGGGCAAATAAGACAATATGTCAGAAATTTCTAGGCTAATTTCTTCGTTTAAGAAAAAAGAAGTCGATCAGATATTTAAGGCTTCTAAAAAAAGAATTAAAAAACAGGGGCTGGAAATTATTCTAGCCCCTAAAATTTTAGATTTTGGTAGAATTTTAGTTATTACATCAAGAAAAACTGGCAGCGCACCTAAACGTAATAAAGTTCGTCGTAGGTTAAAATCTATTTTTTATGAAGATAAATTGTTTAGTCTAGGTTATGATTGTGTTATTGTTGTTAGACAAAACTTTGCTATAAATCTAAGTTTTCTTGAACTCAAAGAAATTTTAAATTCTGTGTTTCAATTATGAATTTAATAAAACAACTTTTACCCTTTCCGGTCACCCTGAGCGAAGCACGTAGTGCGAAGTCGAATGGGTTTACTACCTTTATAAAAAAACTTTTACTTGATATAATTCTAGTCTTAAGACCCTTATTTGCACCCCAAGGTGCATGTAAATATTTGGTTTCTTGCACAGATTTTGCAAAAATTGAACTTGAAGAAAAAACCTTTATTTACGCTTTTCTTTCTATTTTAAAACGAGTTTTATCTTGTCATCCCTTTTCAAAAACTAGTAATATCCAGTAATTATATCTGCCAGTTCCTTAGGAATTTTTTCTTCAAGAAGATTATCTTTGATAAGTTTTTTTCTTCTTTCAGGTTCAGTTTCCAGTAAATTTTTTATAAGACCAAAATTTCTTTTCATCAACATTTTTGTGACTTCAGGTAGGGTCACATTATAAGGATAAATATCCCAATTTTTATTAGCTTGTTCATTTGCTATATCTAAAGCTGTTTCATCATAATCATTTTTTAAACTTAAATCAGCGCCTGCTTGAAGTAATGCTTTTACAATTTCTAGATTGCCTAAATGTACAGCATGCATTAAAGCAGTTATACTCATTCCACCTTTAATATTTGGATCAGCATTGGTATCTAATAATAATTTTATTAAATTAACAATCTCTTCTGGTGTAAAATCTCTATCATTAATATTGATTACATCTACAGTAGGTGATTTTGATATAAGTATTAAAGCAGTATCGCCAAAATAATCTTTTGCATTTACATTTGCACCTCTTTTTAAAGCGCTTTTTATTAGCTCTATATCAAAATTTTTTGCGCCTTCAAAAAGCATTTCATAAGGGCTTTTTGTCGGTTTTGCACTCATGCATTGAGTTGATTTTGCAAATGTTAAACAAAGAATCGAAATTAATAAATATTTATTTTTCATGATAACTTCATTTCTTTAGGTTCTTTTGAAAAAGCAGCATATTCAGAAACTATTTCTGCTAAATCTAGAATTAAAGATGAATATTCAGCGATTTCTTTTTGTATAGCTAATCTTTTGAGTCTTCTTTTCTCGGCAGTTTTGTTTATTACATTTTCTAATAAAGCTTTTTTTCTAGGATTTAATTTTTTTGCAATAATTAAAGCAGTTTCATTATTTTCATTTTTGATATTTGGATCTGCATAAGCATCTAATAATAATTCAAAAATATTTCTATGGATGTCTTTTCTTCTTGCAGCTTTCATTAAAGGGGTTTCTCCAGAATTATCTTGTATATTTGGATCTGCACCGGCATCTAGTAGTAATTTAATCATATCATCATCCCTACGAATCACTGCCATTATTAAAGGCGTAGTACCCCCTCCAAAATTAATATTGACATCAGCGCCTCTATATATTGCATCCCTGACTGATTTAACATTGCCTCGTATTACATGGCACGAATCAATTTCAACATCTTTATTGCTCATGCTATTAACATATTCTGCAAATGTTAGACAAATAATCGGAATTAATAAATATTTAGTTTTCATTGAAGGCCTCCATATTTTTTACAAAATTAATGTCTTAAAATAAATTATATCAGGTATAAGTGTTAAAAAGCAATATTATCATTTCAGTTTGGAATAATAATATTGCTTTAAGCTTTAGTATATCTAAAAATATTATAACAGTTCTGTAGCCAATCTGCTAATTTCGCTTCTCTCTGAAGTTTCTAAAAACAATGCGCCAAAAAGTGATTGGCCCTTAAATCTATTGCTAGCTATAACTAAGCCATTACTACTAAAATCTAGGTAAGGAGAATCTATTTGGTAAGGGTCCCCAGATAAAATTATTTTGCTTCCTTCGCCTACACGAGTTATTAAGGTTTTTACTTCATGTGGGGTTAAGTTCTGGACCTCATCAATAAAAATGTATTGATAAGGAATAGATCTGCCTCTCATGTATGTAATTGCTTCTAATCCAATTTTGCCTGATTTTATAATCTCATCTAGAGGTCTTAATTTATTTAAACTATTTTTATCTTTATGTTTTTCCCTATCTTTAAATTTTGATTTTTTATTTTCTTTATAGCTCATTTCTTCATGCAATTCTTGTAGATGTTGTTTATTGTGAGAGGAATGTACTATAAGATCCATATTGTCATAAATCGGTTGCATCCAACTATGTAGTTTTTCTTGAATATCTCCTGGAAGATAGCCAATATCGGGACCAAGTGGTATAACCGGTCTTGAAACAAGAATTCTTTCATAGGTGTTTTGTATTAAAACTTGGTGTAATCCTGCCAATAAAGCTAAAAAAGTTTTACCTGTGCCTGCAGGGCCTATTAATGAAACAAGTTGGATACTTTCATCTAAAAGAAGGTCCAAAGTCATTAATTGTTGTGGGTTTCTAGGCGTTATGGGCCATCTAAGTTGTGGAATACTTACGCTTTTGAATGTTTCATTTCCCAAATATCTAAATAACCTATAGTTTGTCGGGTTATTATTGCTTTCTATCATTACAAATTGATTGATTTCCAGTATTCGCTCAAATAAGAGTTCTCTTAAAATTTCAGGAAAATCCTTTTTGAGTTGTATTGAAGGTACTGAGACTCTTATCCAACCCTTATAAAGATCATATTCAGAAACTTTGCCTTTCATATAATCTTCAGATTTTATACCCAAAACATCTGCTTTTACTCTAGCATTAATATCTTTGGATATAAAAGTGATATCATGTCCTTGCTGTTTGAGACCCAACACTGTAAGTAGAATTTGATTATCTTCTGTTTGAAGCAAAAATGGAAAAGATTGTGCGGCCACTTCTGGGAGTAAAAAAAATATTTGAATTATGCCTCCATTGTTTAATTGAACCCCATCTTTTAAAGAACCTCTTGATCGTAAAGAGTCTAAATGTCTAATAGCTTCTCTGGCATTTCTTCCTCTGTCTGTAGTTTCAGATTTAAATTTATCTAATTCTTCAATTACCATAGCAGGTATACCTACTATGTGTTCATTAAAAGAAAATAATGATTGAGGATCATGAATCAAAACATTTGTGTCTAATATGTAAATTTTACGATTGTTCATTCATTTCCTTAATTTTATTATACATGATATTTTCATTAACACCTTACAAAAAAAAATATTCAGCTACAAGAAAACAAAAAATTGGTATAATTTATCCTAAATTAAGCCTAAAGGACAAAAAATTATGGAATCACAAAAAAATCTTAATGTTTTAAGGCATTCTGCGGCCCATTTGCTTGCTCATGCTGTTTTAGAACTTTTTCCAGAGACTCAGTTGACAATAGGTCCTGCAACTGAAGAAGGTTTTTTTTATGACTGTCTTCCTGTTCGCAATTTTAAAGAAGAGGATTTGCCTAAAATTGAGCAAAGAATGCATGAAATATCAAAAAGAGATCTTACATTAGAACATAAAGAAATTTCCAAAGTTGAAGCCAGAAAGATATATAAGAATAATCCATTTAAACTTGAGCTTATTGAGAATATTCCAGGTGATACAGTAGGCATTGCAACCCAAGGTGATTTTTATGACCTTTGTCGTGGTGGGCATGTTGAAAGAACTAGTGATATAAAATATTTTAAACTTTTAGGTATTTCTGGATCATATTGGCGCGCTGATAGAAACGGACAAGCTTTGCAGCGTATTTCTGGTACAGCTTTTTTTACCAAAAAAGATCTTGAAGATTATGAACAAAGAATAGTTGATGCCCAACAGTATGATCATCGTAAACTAGCAAAAGAAATGGATCTGTTTTCTTTTCATGAAGAAGGTCCGGGATTTCCATTTTTCCATCCAAAGGGTAGAGTAGTTATAAATCAACTTATAAGATTTATGCGTAAATTACAGCAACAACAAAATTATAAAGAAATATCTACACCAATAATTTTAAGTGATGAGCTATGGCGTAGATCAGGTCACTATGCACATTATAAAAACAACATGTATTTTACAACTATAGATGATAAAACTTATGCTATAAAACCTATGAATTGTCCTGGAGCAATTTTGGTTTATAAAGAAAGGCCAAAGTCTTATCGTGAATTGCCTTTAAAATTATCTGAATTTGGGCTAGTTCATAGACATGAGCTTTCTGGTGTATTGCATGGTTTACTTAGAGTTAGGGCTTTTACTCAAGACGATGCGCATTTCTTTTGTACTGTTGAGCAAATAGAAGAACAAATATTGGGTATAATTAAAATAGCTTTTCATGTTTTAAAAAAATTTGGTTTTGAAAAAATCCAGGTTAACCTTTCAACTAAGCCTGAAGATTCTATGGGAAGTGAAGAATTGTGGCAAAAAGCAACAGATGCCTTAAAGAATGCCTTATCTAGTATGGATATTAAATATAATATTCAAGAGGGTGATGGAGCATTTTATGGTCCTAAAATTGATTTTAAAATAGAAGATTCAATGGGCAGGCAGTGGCAATTAAGTACTATTCAAGTTGATTTTTTTCAGCCTATTAATTTTGATTTATCATATGTTGATTCAACGGGTCAAAAATCTAAACCGGTTATTATTCACCAGGCAATTTATGGTTCTTTAGAACGCTTTTTTGCTATTCTTTTAGAACATCATAAAGGACATTTGCCATTTTTTGTCTGTCCTGTACAAATTAAAGTATTAACAATTACTGAAAAACAAAATGAATATGCTTTACAAGTTGTTCAGAAATTAAAAGAAAATGATATAAGAGTAGAAGCTGATATTTCATCTGATCCTATATCTGCAAAGATTAAAAATGGTTTGCTTGAAAGAATTCCTTGGCTTATAGTAGTTGGACAAAAAGAGGTTGATTCAGGTACGATAACTCTTAGATTTAAAGATGGAAAACAGGAATTTAATCTAAAAGTTGAAGATGTTATTAAAAGAGCTATGGATCAAGATATATAATTTAATAATTTTAAAATAATTAACAAAAATATTTTTTTTTAGTAAAAAATGTTAAATTTTTTTTCAAAATTGTTGACTTTTAAAAACTTCAATTAGTAACATATTAATGAGATGTGAAAAAAGGAAGTGTAGTAAGTGTCCTAATAAAAAAGGAGGCCCGATATGGCAGTAAAAAGGAAAACAGCAAAAAGAGCAGGAGCTAGAAAAAGCGCAGCTAAAAAAACTGTTGCTAGAAAATCTGTAAAAAGAAAATCTACAGCAAAAAGATCAGCTGCTAAGAAATCTGCAAAAAGAAGATAAGCTCTTTTTCAAGATACTTTTAATATAAGGCGCTATAATTTTTATGGTGCCTTATTTTTTTATTCTACTACGCCAGAAAACCCAAGCTTTTAAGCTAGAGATGGAATAGCTTCGAAGAATTTCGCGCAATACAACGGCTTAGAAGCCGTTGAGCGCTTCATACCACAAACTCCATTTCTTCATCTTCTTCAATTTCTTCAGGTTTAGGCTTACTTTGTTCCCCAACAACATAATCTGTTATTATATCACTAATCCCTTTTTCAGTAATATTTGTTTGTTTTATTGTATCCCAGATAGTTAACCTTATTTTTGCCGGCCAATTTACTAAAATTTCTTTAACTTCTTTTCTTCTTTCAGAAAGTGTATACATATTGGCTTGATCTATTGCTATTTGAGTGCAACTTTTATTATTTCTATCTTTTATATTGGCATCTGCCCCTGCTAATAATAGAGCTTCTACTATTTTTGGATATGCACTTTCAATTGCAGACATGAGTGCAGTATTGCCATTGTGATTTTTTGCATCTATTTTTGCTTTGGCATTAATCAAAAGCATAACTGCGTCATAATTATCTTGTATACATGCTCTCATTAGAGGCGTAAAACCATCATAAATTTCTTCCTTGCCTACATTTGCTCCACTTTTTATTAAAAACTCAATAATTTTAATGTCTGCTTCAGCATTAAATGCATGTTCAAGAACAGGTATACCAATTTCATCATCTTGGCAATTTACATCAGCTCCCATAAATACTGCTGTTTGAGCCATAATTAAATTATTGGTTTTTACTGCTTTTAGAAGCATAATTTTCGCTATATCTTGTACTTTATTATCCATTGAATAAATAAAAGATAAGTGAGTGAAAATAAGTGTGCTTATAAGAATGAGTTTGATTTTATTCATGAAAATTCCCCATGTTCAAGCGATAAATATTATTATATAATATGTAATAATAGCATATTTCATAATATTTTATAGAGGTGTAGCAGTGTTTAAAAAAATCACTCATATTACAGTTTTTGTTTCAAATCAAGACGAAGCGCTTAATTTTTACAAAAAATTAGGATTTGTTGTTCATACAGATGCAAATTTTGGCCCAATGCGTTGGCTTACCCTAAATTTAGAGGGCCAGAAGGATATGGAACTGGTTTTGCTAAAAGCAGAAGATGATCAAGAAAAATCTTTAGTGGGAAAACAGGCAGGCGAAAAACCATTGTTTAATTTAGAGACTAGTGATTGTTTTGCAGATTATGAAAAATTAAACAAATTGGGCATAAATTTCATCGAAAAACCCACAGAGCAACCTTGGGGTGTCTCAGCTGCATTTAAAGATTTGGATGGCAACCTTATTTATATGTGTCAACCAAGATAAGATTTAGAATTAATCAAATATTTTTAGATCAATCTAGTTTTTTTGGTTATTTAATAATTATTTATTATTTCCGTTCGCCCTGAGCGACCTCTGAACGAGCTTTTAAGCGAGTTGAAGAGGGAGTCGAATGGGTAAAAAATTATTTTTTTAAATATATTAAATTACAGCAATAACTAAAGTTTTATATTATTGTATAAAAAAATATTCCTTCGACTCTATCTTCGGCTCCTTACGTCGCTCAGATATCGCTCAGGACGAACGGGTTTTATTATATTTTGGGTTAGTGATAGGTTATATTATCTTTGGCTTTTTACGCCAATTCTGGGACATAGATTATAAATAGCGCATTTTGAACAAAATGGTGAAATAGGAACACAAATATTCTGTCCCCACATGACCATAAGTTTATTCCATTCGGACCAATGTTCTTTTGGTAAAACTTTTTGTAAAGCGATTTCAGTTTGTTCAGGGGTTTTGGTTTTTACTAAACCTAGTCTATTAGATATTCTGTGAACATGTGTATCAACACAAATTGCTGGAATATTAAAACCTTCGGCTAAAACCAGATTTGCTGTTTTTGGACCAACTCCTGAAATGGAAAGTAATTCTTCTTTTGTAGAAGGAACCTTATTATTAAATCTTTCGATTATTTCTTTACTAACATCATGAACGAGTTTAGCTTTTTTCTTATAAAATCCAATTGAATGAAATAAAATCTCTAACTCTTTTATTGGGATCTTTAGAATTTCTTTGGGAGTTTTTGCTTTTTTGAATAGTTCAATACAGATGGGAGTAGTGACAATATCTCTAGCTCTCAAGCTCAAAAGGCAGCCAATCAATATTAAGAAAGGGTCTCTACCATAATTATTAACTATAATAGAAGACATAGATTCAGGCATGCCCTTTGTGGCCTGACGTAGAATTTCAATTATTTTTATTGCACGAACAGCTATTTGTTTTTCTTGAATTAAAAAACTATTCAATTTATATTAACCAAACGGAGGTGCTTCTAAGGCAATTTTTACTAAAGCTATTAAGAAAGATATAGTTGACTTATTATAAAATAAGTCATTCACAAATCTTGAGAATCGATTATGCTTGAACATTAAGAACTCCTACGTAAATGTTTTAAATATAATGATATTATATAATAAAATACGATATTTTCAATAATGATTTACAATTATTTTAATAGTTATGAATTTTTACTTGCTGTAGAAATTATTGCTTGTTCAATTAAAGCATATCTTTTAATTATGTTAATTTTAAATGGTATGCATTCGCCAAAAAAACAATGGCCTTGGATTTTTATTATATCAGTACTTATAAACGGTATCTTCGAGGATGTTGTCTGGATGATAAACATACTGAAGATATTGGAATATATTAAGTTTGATTATAGAATATGGGTTTTTTTTGTTAGGTTTGCTTGGATATCTGAAATCATAGAGTACCAGTCTCTGGTATTATTTATAGAGAGCTTAGTAAGAAAAGAATTTAGAGTAAGTCTACTTCAAAAGGTTTTTTTAACTATAAGCGTTTTATTAGCCTTACCTTTAATTTACCTGTCATTTATATCTTCCTTTTTTACTTATACGCCATTAGATAGATCTCCTATAGAAATTAAGTTTATTAAATTAGTATCTATGTATCCATATACAATGGTTATTCCTACATTGATTTTGGCCTTCTATAAATTGAAAAACTCTAGATTGCCTAAGTTAGTAATGACACATTTTAAAATATTAGTTTTTGGTTTGATAATTCCACGAGTTTTATCTGATTTCTATCAAGTATATCAATTTGCAACGACTGAATCATTAAAAGCTAATTACTTTGTAGTAAGTCTTTCAACATTGTTGATTTCTTGCGCTGCTTACTATTGTATGAAAAAAATTATGAGATTACGGTTTCTTAATTTTAAACCCCATGTACAATCATCTAAGAAATTCCGTTTTATAAATAATTTTAAATATACTTTAGAGCAATTGAGTTATGTTTCCAATACACAAGAATTGTTACATATAACTAAGGTTTTCTTTAAAGAACATTTACACATAACTGCAAGTAGGACAACCTTTCATATTAGAAATATAGATTCGAATGATCTTAACATTAATAATTTTAGCTCAGAAATAGATAAGCATAAAATTTTACTTGTTGAGAGTTTTATAAATAGCAGTGATCATGTAGTAGTGGAACTATTGAAAAAGTCTAAGGTTTTTATAGTTGATGAAATAGAATTTAATGCATTTTATAAAGATAATCAAACAAATCAATTTATATTAGATTTTTTGAGATCAATTAATACTGAACTTTTTGTTCCTATATATAAAAACAATATTATTATCGCTTATATTCTTGTTGAACATGATTCTAGAAGTCAGCAAATTTATAGTGATTTAGAAAGAGATGAGATTGTTATATTTTCAAGTTATTTGGGTAATATAATTAATTTGATACAGAACAGGAATCTGAATTTTCTAATTCAACAAGAAAAGGATTTAAAAGAAGAAGTTTATAATAAACATCAGGAAATAAGTCAATATAAAGAGAGTATTAGATCATTTTTAAAAGTGAATAAAAATGAAAAAATAGGGATAATGTTCTATAAAAATCGTAAATTTTTGTTTGGTAATAAACATGCTGAAGAACTAATTTCTGTAAATGTTAATACACAAGATGGGTATATAATAACTCAGGATTTGAAAAATATAGTTCAACAAGTAGAAGAATATAAATCTCAGCAAACATGTTATTCTAGGGATACCGAAGGGGAAGGTATAATTATTACAGGAATTCCAAACATAGATAATAGCGTAATAATTGTAGTTTATAAACCCGATGTAACTGATACAATAAAAAAACAATTAAGTTTATTAAAAGATCCATCAAAATGGGATTATTTATTATATTTGGAGACTACTAAATCAGGACAGTTAATAAATCAATTGATTCCAAGTTCAGGAGAAATTTTTTTAAATTATAAATTGGATCTTTTAAAAGTTGCTTTGACCAAGAAACCAATTTTACTTGAGATTCCTGATGAGGATTTAATTCCTACCGTAGAGATTATACATCACATAAGTTTAAGAGAAAAATTACATGTTTTAAAATTGCAAACGCCTACAAAAAATTTTGATATTACGGTTAAATTATTTGGTTTGAATCCTTTATTTGACCAAAAAGATATACAAACACCTATATTGCAAAAATTGGATGATTCTGGAACTTTATTTATACAAAACATACATTTTTTAGATCTTGAGATGCAAGAATGCATTACTGAGCTAATTCAATATGGTTATTATAAGATTTTTAAAAGTGATAAAAAAGTTGCAAGTGATGTCAGAATAATTTGTTCAACAAATCAAAATTTAAAAAATTTAGTTCAAGAGAAAAAATTTTCAAAAACTTTGTATGATATTCTAACTAAAAATGCTGTTAGCATGCCATCATTATTAACAATTTCTGAAGAAGAGCTGGGAGAATTGGCCCACGGCTATTCCCAACAGGCAATTAAATCTGATCAGTTTAAGAATTTATTAGAATTAACTAACAAAGAAAAAATAAATTTAATAAATAAAAAGCCTATAAGTTTGTTAGAATTTAAAGAAAAGGTTCAACAAATACTTACAGATAAATCTAAAAAGAATAATATTTACGAAGAAACTCAATTTGATTTATCCTATAATGTGTCAGACCCAAGACTTGTAGAGGCTGCAAGATTAGGAAAATATGCATTAAAGGACCCTAGAATTATTACACTTCTTTGGGATAAATTTAAAAATCAAAACAAAATAGCAGTGTTTTTGGGAGTAAATAGGTCATCAGTACATAGAAGATGTAAGGAATTAAATTTAAAATAAAAAAGATGAAAGAAATTAGAGAGTTTGAAGAAAAAAAGAATGAGTTTTTGCAGTATATTGATATAGAAAGAAACTTATCTGATCATACACAAAGAGCCTACAAGAATGATCTTGAACAATTTATAGCATTTTGTAAAACAGTACAGGAAAAAGAAGAGAATATTACTATAAAAATGTGTCTAGAAAGATTTTTTGTTCATATGTTCCATAATCAAATTGATAAAAGTTCTATAGCTCGTAAAGTTTCCTGTTTTAGAACTTTTGAAAAGTTTTTAATTGGACAAGGAATTGATATAAGCTTTAAACTTTATAGACCTAAATTAGATAAAAAATTACCAGTGTATCTTACAATTGATGAGATTTTTCATCTTTTAGATAAATTAGAGGCTAATACGTTGCCTACAAGAAAACCATTTAGAGATAAAGCTATATTTGAACTTCTGTATGCTACAGGAATTCGATGTTCAGAACTTACTAATATCAAATTGTCTGATATAGATTTTAATAATAAAGTTATTCGCATAATGGGCAAAGGTCGCAAAGAGAGATTAGTTTTATTTGGTGAGCAGGCTAAATTGAGGCTACAAAAATATCTGCAAGAGGAAAGACCCCAAATACAAAATATAAATGAAAAATTATTTTTGAATAACAGAGAAGAAGGATTAACTTCTAGATCAGTTCAGCGTATAATTGAAATGTTTAGAAAATTCTTGCAAATTGAGCGTAAAATTACCCCCCATAAGCTAAGACATTCCTTTGCTACTCATATGCTTAATCAAGGAGTAGATTTACGTGTTGTGCAGGAACTTCTAGGTCATAAAGCACTTTCTAGTACAGAAAAATATACCCATATAACTACTAAAGAGCTAAGCGAAATGTGTGATAACTTTCATCCAATTAATTCTATGAAAAAAATGTCAAAATCAAAAGAGGAATAATATTTAAGATGCAAACTACAGCTTGTTTAAATAGAACAAAAGTTAGGTTTTTGTTCTATTTCATTTTTGTTTTTGTTCTTGCAATATTATCAAGGTTGATTTATTTACAAATTTATCAAGCAGATAAGCTTTTTAGTCTTAGTCAAAAAAATTTTACACGTATTATTAAAATAGCTTGTATTAGAGGAAATATTGTAGATATTAATGGACATCTTTTGGCTACTAATAGACCGGTTATAGATGTATATTGGACCGGTACAGGAAAGAAAAAATTAAGCAATGAGCAGTTAGAATCTATACAGATTTTGCAAAAAATATTAAATATAGATTTATCTTCACAAGAAGAAATAAATAAATTGAAGATTGCAGAGAAATATTTAAAAGATATCTTAATAAAAAGTGATATTAGCTTTGAGGAATTGAGCCAGATTTCAGAACAATTTTCTGCATCTAGTAACATCATAATCGATACTAAGTTTCAAAGATTTTATCCACATAATGAATTGGCGTGCCATTTAGTTGGATATTTAAGTACTGTTGATTTAGAAAATATTGGAACTATGGGCCTTGAGAAAATTTTAGAAGATGATTTAAGAGGCGAGCCGGGAAAAGTTATAGCTACAATAAATTCTTTAGGGAAATCCTTATCTAAAAATGAAATTAAGCCTGCTTTATCCGGTAATACTATAAAAACTAATATAGATATACATTTGCAAAGAATTGCTGAGGATGTTTTTCCCAAAAATTATAATGGTTCTTTAATTATCATGAATTCTAAAGATGGAGCAATCAAAACTATTTTTTCCAAGCCTAATTTTGATCCTCAGAAATTTTTAGAGGGTTTTTCTTGTGGTGAATGGAATGAACTAAAAAGCGGGCAACCGTTGCTAAATAGAGCTTTATGTTCATGTTACCCTCCTGCTTCAATTTTTAAATTAGTTACTACTGCAGCAGCGTTAGAGTTAGGCATAATTAATCAAGAATCAAAATGGTGCTGTAGAGGTTTTTTAAATTTCGGCAATAGAGATTATTTTTGCGCCCATAAAGAAGGACACGGATTAATTACTACCAAAGAAGCTGTTTCAAAATCTTGTAATACCTTTTTTTATGAAATAGCTAAACATATAGATATAGATACTTTAGCAAACTATGCAAAAAAATTTGGATTAGGCGAAAGCACTGGAATAATTTTACCAGAAAAAAAGGGGTTGATCCCGAATTCTCAATGGAAATCAAGAGTTTATGGAGAAAAATGGTGGCCGGGAGAAACTCTTTCAGCTGTAATTGGCCAAAGTTATATTTGTGTGCCTCCTATACAAATAGTTAGAATGATAGGAGGAATTTTTGAAGGTTATTTGGTAAATCCCCGTATTTTGGAATCAGAAGAAGTTGTTAAAAAACCTTTAAATATCCGTAAAGATGTTAGAGAATTTTTGCAGCAATCTATGAGGACTGCTGTATCTGCTGGAACTGGCCAACGCGTTAATAAAATTAGGGATATAACTGTATATGCAAAAACTGGAACAGCCCAGACTAGCTCTTTAGAAAAAAGGGATCTAGGAAGAGAATTTATGGAACATGCCTGGTTTGTTAGCTATTTTAGCTATAAGGATCAAGAATGGCTAACTATGGTTATTATGATTGAAAATGCCGGATCATCTAGAGTCGCTGTCGAAACCGCCAAAGAGATACTTATTAGATATAGAAAGCTATTAGAAACAGAGGTTAATTAAACCTGTCAATAAAAAATAAATTAAATATTGCTTTTTATAGGCTTTATTTAGTAAATTTAATATATATTTACTATTTTTTATATTTTTCGAGGAGGTTATTATGAAATGTAGATTATTAATGTTACTTTTATTTTTAGGCTCTATTGGATCACTTTATAGCATGAATCCTAATGAAATGCTTATTAGCGGTGCTGAAAATAAAGATAGAGAAATGGTTCAAGATGCTCTTAAGCAAAAAGCAGATATAAACTATAAAGATAAGAGTGGTTATACAGCTTTAATTTGGGCTGTAGAGAAGAGTAATAGGTGGATGGTAAAATTATTGTTAGATGCTGGAGCTGATCCTGATATTAAAAATAATTATGGTTTTACAAATTTAATGCTTGCTGTAGTAAATGATAATCCCCCTATAGTAGAATTATTATTAAATTCTGGAGCCTCTTTAAATTTAATAAATACAAGTGGCAACACTGCTTTAGATCTAGCAAAAAAGGGAGGATATAAAGTTACAGAAAAATTAATAGAAAATGAAGCTACCAGAAGAAAGGAATTAAAAGAAGAGGTTACTAAATATATATTGCCTGAATTGGCTGAGATAGTTTTAAACTATGAAGCTGGTTCGAAGTAAAAATAAATTATTTTATTCTCTTGGGATCGATGAATTAAATTAGGAAGAAAAGAATAAGAGCTTGATGGTTTAATCAAGCTCTATTAACTTTAGAAAAAAGGGATCTAGGAAGAGAATTTATGGAACATGCCTGGTTTGTGGGCCATTTTAGCTATAAGGATCGAGAATGGCTAACTACGGTTATTATGATTGAAAATGCCGGATCATCCCGAGTCGCTGTCGAAACCGCCAAAGAAATACTTATTAGATATAGAAAACTTTTGGAAGGCGATGTTTAACTAATATCAGCTGTGTTAACAAAAATAAGAAGTTTTGCTCCCCCCCCCCGGTCATACTGAGCGAAGTGCGTAGCACGAAGTCGAAGTATCGTATAAAATTATTTCCTAAACAAATACTGCCAGGCAAAACTAATACCAATTGTTGCAGCGCACGCTATTTTAGTTCTATTCTTCCATAATGTGTATGCCATTATTTCAGCAGTAGTAGTTAGGATTTTACAATTTTCCTTTAGTGCTTTCTGCATAAAAATGGGCAAGGTTTCAAAAATTGTTTTTTGTTTTGAATTTAAAGTTATATAAATATTTTGTGTATTTATTTTTTTAAATTGACATAAATCTGAAACCAGAGAAAGTTGTTCAGCAGATAAAGATTTAATAATTTTTATTTGTTCTTCCGGCAAAATAAATATTTTTAATATTTGATTACCAATAACAACACTTCTATTATCTGAGCTTATTGCCACTGATGTGTAAAAAGAGTTATGGTTAAAAGTATGTAAAAGAGTACCCGTTTGCAGGTTCCAAATTTTTGCAGTTCTATCATAAGAACCGGTAACAATATATCTATTATCTGAACTTATTGCTACTGAGTAAACCGAAGCGTCATGGTTGAAAGTATGCAAAAGAACACCGTTTTGTAAGTTCCAAACTTTTGCAGTTCTATCAGAAGAACCGGTAACAACAAATCTGTTATCAGAGCTAATTACTACTGAATCAACTGTACCATTGTTGTGATGGAAATTATGTAAAAGAGTACCAGTTTGTAGATCCCAGATTTTTGCAGTTCTGTCAACAGAACCGGTAACAACAAGTCTGCTATCAGAGCTAATTGCTACTGAGTAAACCCAATCATTATGATTGAAAGTATGTAAAAGAGTACCAGTTTGTAGGTCCCAGATTTTTGCAGTTCTATCGAAACAACCGGTAACAACATATCTATTATCAGAATTTATTGCTACTGATCTAATTGAATTATTATGGTTGAAAGTATGTAAAAGAGTATCAGTTTGGAGGTCCCAAACCTTTGCGGTCTTATCATAAGAACCGGAAACAACATGCCTATTATCAGAACTTATTGCTACTGAATTAACATTAGTATGTTTTGCAAATGTATATTCAAATGCTGGTTGTAGCCCGTCTAAGATATTTAAAAATATTTCTGATTCAAGAGCCTTAGGAAGTTTATTTAATTGGCTCGGCTTTATCTCATATTTATGTTTGTCTTCATAAGCTTTCTTTTCTTCTTGCGCTGAATAAGCAAATGAAGTATTTAAGATTAAACACAGTGGT
>Ga0207103_10007_pt1 | contig 64023 bp, 75 predicted proteins | sample Alteio_BWMinHeat_81_FD_153546 | JGI IMG/M metagenome (GOLD analysis project Ga0207103, IMG submission 153546) | Enriched cells from forest soil in Barre Woods Harvard Forest LTER site, Petersham, Massachusetts, United States -... | ecosystem: Environmental > Terrestrial > Soil > Temperate forest >...
AGATTCTAATGCAAACATTATCGAGTTTGCAATGTCTTCTGCTTGTAGTGCTTCAATTTCTTTTGATTGTTTTACAAAAGCCTCTAGTGATTTGTCAGTAATGGTATTAGTAAGCTCTGTTGCAACAATACCTGGTTCTATTGTTGTTACTCGAATTTTGTTTCTTGCACTTAGTTCTTGTCGTAGCCCTTCGCTAAAAGCTCTTACAGCATATTTTGTTGCGCAATAAACACTACCTGATGGAAATACAACTCTTCCCGCAATTGATGAGATGTTTACGATATGGCCAGAATTCTGGCTAATCATGTGAGAAACGGCAGCGGCGGTACAAAAAAGCACTCCTTTGATGTTGACATCAACCATTTGCTCCCACTCATCAACTTTGAGATTCTTCACAAAACTTAGAGGCATGATTCCCGCATTATTTATCAAGATATCTACTCGATTCCATTTTTTTATTACAGCATCAATTAGTGCTTGACAGTCCTTGCGTTTTGTCACATCACATGGTATAACAATACATTCAGTACCATTTTTTGTAATCTCTTTTTGTAATTCCTCTAATCGTTGGGTTCTTCTAGCAGCAATTGCTACCTTTGCTCCTGCTTTTGCAAGTAACAATGCAGTAGCATAACCTATTCCACTACTTGCACCAGTTACAATTGCTACTTTGTCTTTTAACATTTGAAAATCTGTTTTTTATCATTATGTATTGTGTAAATATGTTTTGTTGATCTGAATACACCAAGAAACTAAGTTACCTAACACTAATTTAGTATGAACTTTTAATTATACTATGGAAGAGTTTGACTGTGCATATTGCGGTGAAAAGCAAGATCTGCCTTTTGAATGCAATTACTGTAAAGACAAATTCTGTGCCGAACACAGACTACCAGAGGCACACAGATGTGTCAAGCTACATCAGATCAGAGCAAAAAGATTTGGCCAAAATAGTGTAAAGCGAGATAAGGGAATTGGACGTCAAAGTATTTTTAAAAAAGTTTTGAACAAATTTCGTGATTAGTAAAGTGCCCTTTCTGGATTTAGTTTGGAAAGTTTTGCCTGATAGAATAATGCAAATGCCAAAGCCAACAAAACTCCCCCAGTAAGCCAGTGAGCAACTTGCATTGTAAGATAAACTATGCCAAATCCCACACACATTGTTGCTTGAGTCAAAAGTTTTATCCATGATGGGATTTTTGCAGCTCTGCATACCATCTCAATGATAAAAAGTCCTGCAACTGGATAAAGTATGATTAGAAAATATGTACCTAGATGAACTCCATTATGCATTTATTCTTAGGAAATATCAGGTGTAATTTCTAGTCTTCCCAGCTTATTTTTACAGCAATTTTCTTATTGATGAGAGCAAGGGCATTCTCAAAAGGAAGTGTTGCCACGTCTTCTGCGTCAAATGGTCCATATTTTTGTAAATCAGAGCCTATGATTTGGTCGATTGGTTTTAAGAATCGTATTACAATAGCTCGTGATCTGTGACTGTTGGCTACTGTCTCGAGAAGTTTTAATCTGCCGTTTAGTGTAGCTGCAAGAATAACTTCCTTTCTTTGTCGCAATTCATCTTCAGAATCCAAGATGAATCTTTCTTCATCAAGTAAATTTGAATAATCAAGTTCTTTTGATTTTATTGCCTTTTCAATTCTTATTTTTAAAAGAAGTGTGGTCATGTCTGCTATTATTTTTACAAGTGAATCTTTGATTTTTGATTCTATTCCATCATATCCTTGATTTTTCAGATTACCAATTAGCTCGCCTATACTGGAATAAAGCTCTGGATCAATTTCTTGGACGGGATCATTTTCAATTTCAAGCTGTAAAACGGCGTACAATGAATTTACATCAATTTTTTTTGTTTCTGACATTTGCACACCCAATAATACTTAAATCATGGACTCCTTGTGTTATCATCAAGGAACTAAATTGCCATATAAAGTGATTGGTGGAGAACCTGTATCAATTTCCTATTCAGCTGATGAAGTTTTTGCTAAGATAAAACATGAACAAATAAAATTTATCGATTTACAGTTTACAGGATTATTAGGAAGATTCCATCACACTACAATTTCAGCTAGCTTGTTTACTCCGCAACAAATGCAAGATGGTTTGCCAAAGCTTGATGGTTCCTCAATTGTTGGTTTTGCTAGTGTAGATGATTCTGACATGATACTCAAACCAGACCCAAATACATATGCCCTAATTCCTTGGATGACAAACGGTAAAACCGCGAGATTGATTTGTGATGTTTATTGGGGATGGGACAAGGGTAGACTAGAGCGAGACCCCAGAGGCATAGCACAAAGGGCAGAGAAATATCTCAAGACACAGGGATTTGATTACAGTTATTGGGGACCAGAGGTAGAGTTTTTCGTTTTTGACAAGATTTCCTGGGATGTCCTAACACCATACAAGGGTCAGTCATATTCAATCGAATCAAAAGAGGCCCCATGGAGTCAGGAAGGAAAAGGCTACCCCATGGCCTTGCAAAAAGGATACTATCCTAGCACTCCATCTGATACATTAACAGAATATAGAAACGAGTGTGTTGATATTTTGAATGAAAATTTTGGTATTTTATGTGATAACCATCACCATGAAGTTGCAACTGCTGGTCAGTGTGAAATTGATATCAGATATGATCATCTAACAAATTCAGCAGATGGAGCACAAACTTACAAGTATGTTGTAAGAAATGTTGCAGTAAAATATAGCAAGGTTGCAACCATGATGCCAAAACCAATTTCTATGGATGCAGGTTCTGGCATGCATACCAATGTCAGTCTTTGGAAAGATGACAAGAATATGTTTTTTGATAAGGACGAGGAAGATGAGATTAGCCAATCTGCAAGATACTTTTGTGGTGGTATAATGAATCATGCAAGAGCACTTGCCGCAATTGTAGCACCAACAACAAACTCGTATCACAGATTGGTTCCAGGATATGAGGCTCCAGTCTATGTGGCATGGAGTGCAAGCAACAGATCTGCAATAGTAAGAATTCCTGCACACTTTAAGGGAGAAAAATATGCAAAATTAAAAAGATTAGAATTCAGAGCTCCTGATCCTTCATCAAATCCATATCTTGCTTTTTCTGCAGTTCTAGCTGCTGGTCTTGATGGAATTAAAAAGAAATTAGATCCAGGAGATCCTGTTCATGAAGATATCTACAAAATGAGTAAAAAGGAGCTTGATGCAAAAGGAATCAAGTCTTTACCTGCAACGCTTGGTGAGGCACTTGATGCACTTGAAAGTGACAGAAAGTTTCTCAATCCAATATTTTCAAACGATGTACTTGACAAAATCATTGAATTAGAAAGAAAGGATGAGCATGAGGTCTCAATTAGGCCACACCCACATGAATTTTATCTATATTTTGATATCTAGAGTTTGCCCATTGCTGCATACACAAGCACTGTGGCTATAGCTAAAATTGCAAAACCTGTAATAAGATAGGCTTTTTGGTGTTTGTCAGATGTACTTGCCTTGTATATTGATACTGCACCTGCAAGGCCAACAAAGAGAATCAATACTCCTTCAACGACACTATCACCGCTGCTATGTGTAATTATAGGATAAAACATTCCGGAAAGCAATGCAAAGAAAGATGCCAAATAGACATATTTTACGCCAGCAAGAATTTTCGAGCCGCCGCCAAGTTGCATAAAAATTTGTAACAAGAGTCGGCAAATAAACCTTTGATGATAATATAGAATCTTGTATCGGCTTTTACATATCCATGGGTGGCATACCGCCCATTCCACCCATACCGCCCATGCCTCCCATTCCTGGCATGCCTCCCATACCACCCATTCCTTCTGCACCTGGTGGAGGGCCTGAGGATTTTGCAATAGCAATTACATCATCAATTCTTAAGATCATACATGCTGCCTCGGTAGCAGATGAAACAATTTGGTTCTTCACAGAAAGTGGTTCAAAGATATCAGTAGAATGCATGCTTGTAACTATGCCTTTCATTACATCTATTCCAGTCCACTTGTTTCCTTTGAGTTGTCTTGAGCGTAGTGATGCCAAGGTATCAATTGGATCCATGCCTGCGTTTTCAGCAAGTGTAAGAGGAATTACTTCAAGTGAGTCTGCAAATTTTTCTACAGCTAGTTGTTCACGTCCTTCTAATGACTTTGCCCATTCTCTAAGCTTTGTTGCAGCATAAGTCTCTGGTGCACCACCACCAGCTACAATCCAAGGGTTTTCCATTACATCTTTTACAACCATTAGTGAATCGTGAATTGATCTTTCTACTTCATCAACAACTCTTTGTGATCCTCCTCTGACAAGAATAGTCACAGCTTTTGGATGCTTACATCCTTCAATGAATACCCATCTGTCTGTCTCTACTTTTCTTTCTTCTACGTTTTCTGCAGAACCCAAGTCTTTTTCAAACAGATCATCAAGATTTGTTACCATTCTTGCACCAGTTGCCTTTGCAAGTTTTGAAAGATCGCTTTCTTTTACTCTTCTTACTGTAAGTATTCCTGCCTTTGCAAGATAGTGTTGTGCAATATCATCAATGCCTTTTTGACACAGCAATACGTTTGCGCCAGATGCAACTACTTTGTCCACCATGTTTTTGATCATCTTATTTTCTTCATCCAAAAATGATTTCATTTGTTGTGGATTTGATATGTTTATTTTTGCATCAAATTCAGTTTTATCAATCTCAAGTGCGCTGTTAACTAGTGCAATCTTTGCATTGGCAATCTTTTTTGGCATGCCGCTATGGACAACTTCTTTGTCTAGTATAATTCCTTTTGTGAGATAAGTATCTTTTATGGAACCGCCTGCTTTCTTTTCTACTTTGATGTCATCAATATCAACAATATAACCATCTTCTGTTTTTTCAGCTACTGCAAGTACAGCCTTTACTACAATGTCTGCAAGATTAGTAGAGTCCTTTCTGACAAGTTTTGTTTGCATTGCTGTTCTTGCAATTTTGTCAAGAATTTCTTTGTCTGTTGGAGATACCTTGTCTGCAATTTTTGCCAAAAGTTCTTTTGTCTTTTGTGCTGCCTTTCTATATCCATCTACAATAATTGTTGGATGAACCTCTTGTAGTATGAGAGATTCAGCGTTTTCTAATAATGCACCTGCAAGAACTACGGCAGATGTTGTTCCATCTCCTACCTCATTGTCTGTTGCTTTTGAGATTTCTACTAGCATTTTTGCTGCAGGATGCTGAACATCAATTTCTTTTAGAATTGTTGCACCATCGTTTGTAATTGTAACATCGCCTAAAGAGTCGACAAGCATCTTATCCATTCCTCTTGGACCAAGGCTTGTGTGTACTATCTCTGCAATCAGTTTTGCAGCAGTAATGTTATTTTTTTGGGCATCACGGCCTTTGGTCTGTTGTGCACCGTCTTTTAGTATAACAACTGGAATTCCGCCTTGTGAATTTTGTAATGACATAGTTCATTGAAGCCCAATTTTCCCTTTTTATATCTTTATACCAAAAAACCCTAAAAACTGGGAAATTTCAAAAATTAAACAGTTTTTCAAAATTTTAATCGATGTTTTTAAATTAGGAAAGTTGGTCGATCAGTTCATGACAAAGTTCTCCCCAAAAGAATCTTACAAGGAGGTACTTTCTTTGCTCAAAATTCACAATGATTGGTTTGCAAATTCAATACCACTTATTGCAAGTGAGAATGTTCCAAGTCCTGCTGTTAGAGAGGCAACGATATCTGACTTTGCAAATAGATATGCAGAAGGGTGGCCGGGTGAGCGTGTTTATGCCGGTTGTACCTATATCGATAAAGTAGAGTTCAAGTGTATCGAATTAGGTAAAAAATTATTCAAGGCAGAGTTTGTTGATGTAAGGCCAATCTCTGGTGTTGTGGCAAATCTTTCCATTTATTCAGCTTTTTCAAATCCAGGTGATGTAATGCTTGCACCATCAATTCCTTCTGGGGGACACATCTCTCATGGTAAAAAAGAACATTCTGGAACTGCAGGTTTAGTTCATGGATTGGATATTGAATTTTATCCATTTGATGCCGAAGAGATGTCAATTGATGTAGATAAGACAAAACAAAAGGTAATAGAGCTTGACAAAGCTGGTAGAACTCCAAAGATGGCAATGTTTGGTGGTTCTGTCTTTTTGTTTCCCCATCCTGTTAAGGAGCTTACTGATTTTCTAAAAGAGTACAAGATGTTTGTCAATTATGATGCAGCTCATGTTGCAGGGTTGATAGCTGGTGGACAGTTCCAAGATCCATTGCGAGAAGGTGCAGATGCAATGACGATGAGTACGCACAAGACTCTCTTTGGACCGCAAGGAGGTATGATTGTCTCTTATGAAAAATATAGTGAAGAGATTAAAAAGGCAACATTTCCTGGAATGACTAGTAATCATCATTTGCATCACATGGCTGGAAAGGCAATTGCTTTTGCAGAGATGTTAGAGTTTGGTAAAAAATATGCAGTCCAAGTTGTAAAGAACGCCAAGGCACTTGCAGAAGCATTAAACTCTTATGGATTTGGAGTTCTTGGAGAAAAACGAGGATTTACAAAATCACACCAAATCGTAGTAAATGTTCTTTCATTTAGTGATGGTGGAAAAATTGAGGCCGATCTAGAAAAGGCAAACATAATTGTAAACAGGCAACTCATACCAGGAGATATCAAGGCAGGAAGAAATTATTTCCATCCAGGAGGAATAAGACTTGGTGTTGCCGAGATTACACGACTTGGAATGAAGGAATCCGAAATGAAAGAGGTTGCGAGATTTATCAAAAAAGTTGTTGTCGATAAAAAAGACGCGAAGAAAATAGCAGTTGAAGTAAAGAAGTTCAGAAAAGACTTTCAAAAGGTACACTATTGCTTTGAGAACAAGCTTGGTGCCTATGAGTACGTTAAGCTTCGCTAGGCATAGTCTGTAAGAAGCGCTTGGTTACCTTCCTCTTTTCCAAAGACCAGTTCTAATTCATCCAAAAGGGACATCACTCTTCCTTTCAAGTACGGATCAATTTTGTATTTATCAAGCAGCCTTGTTGCTAGCTTTAGATATTTTTGGACTGAAGGTCTGGTCATGGTCTGGATTAGTTTGTTACTGCATTCTAAACAATTTCCAGCAAGTGGTACTCTTCTGTAGCTTGCACCACAAGCTGTACATCTAAAAGATTGACTAGAATATGCTCTAAGATTTCCCATAATATCAGGTAAGAGATGGGTTGTCATAACCATAGAAACAACTTCGCTTGGGTCTACCGCATTGATGATATCAGCAGTTCTGATTTGCATGTCAAGTTTTTCTAAAAGAGATCCTAGTGTGGAATAGGCACTACGAGATCTTGATGCTGTTAGAGTAGAGGTATTATGTGTAAAACTATATCCATAAAATTGTCTTTCTGTCTCAAGTCTTGACTTTAGGGTCTCAACATCTTTTATCTCACTTGCCTTTTCTTTTGCAAGTGTTGCTTCAAAAAATGAAAGTGGCAAGTACTTTACCACCTCAAAGTTATGGGCCTGTCTTTGGACTTCCTGTGGTATGACAATTGGCTGCACCAATAATGGTGCATCCATCAGACCCCCAATTCTATCTGACAAGAATTGTCTTGAAAAATTAAGCAGACTATCCATTAGAAGCATTATGGAATCAGCGTCTCCATCTGCATCACGTCTTTTTGCAGAGTGCCACACCGGTGTACCATAGCAAACATGTGTGTTGGTATAACCAATTATTCGTCCTACAATCCCAACCGATGTATGTGGAGCTAATCCAATCATTAAATGTCCAATAAGATCATCGGTGGTTTTTACTTTGTAAAATTGAGAATGACCAAATAGCTTTACCAGTTCTGTATCCAGATATTTTGATGTCTGTACCAGATATTCTCCACATTCATGTGGTATTATGACATCTTGAATTCTAAGTTCTATTAGCTGATCAGAACTAGTGATGGGTTTGCCATTGATATCATAAGTATATCCAAGTTGCACAAGTTTTTCTGGACTGGTTCCAATCCATGCAGGTGTAAAGTGAGTTAGTGGTGCATTAGTAGCATCAAATCTAATGGTTCCGTCCTTGAAGACATTAAGACCGAGGCTTTGTCTTATGAGTCCTTTTTCAAGAGGTTCTGCTATTCTGTCTTGGTTTATGAGTTCCTTTACGCCTTTGAATGGTTCCTGAACGCGGATGCCAGTCCTTTCCTGTGCAGAATAGAGTCTTTCTTTGAGTGGAAATGACCTGTATGTGTGGGATAGTGTCTTTCTCTTACATTTTTCACAATACTCAGACTCTAACTCATCCCGACAAGTTGGACAGACAAAAAGTGTAGTTGTCTTGTTTTTGCATTTTAGACATGCTATACTAATTGATGGTTCGTTACAGTTTTTACAAAATCGGTTATTGATGTTGCAATAAAAATTTGGTTCCTTTGATGCTTTTATCAAGTCGCGTGATGCTCCCCCTTTACTGCCTATTGGAAATAGTGTATGTACTGGGGGTTTCATCTTTCTTGCTGCGGCCTTTTCTGGTCTGCCAACTCTGATCCCTATAGCCGTTGAAAACTTGTCTTTTATTTTTATCCCAGATGTTTGTGTGATAAGTTGGGAAACAGATGTAGTGCCATCAAGTTTTATGGGTTTTCTAAAAAGCAAATAAAAGAAAATCTTTGCCTCCATGTCTTTTAGTAAAATTGAATCTCCTGCCACCTCATGAGGCACCCCAAGTTTTTCAAGAATTTCTTTACTATTTTTTTGGTAGATTATCAAGTCAGGATCTGCCTTTTTTGGGTTTAAGATTTGTTCGAATTCTTGGACTGAGATCTGGTCCCAATAATACAGATAGTTAGGATGTAATGGGATATCAAAATCAAGTGAAAGTTTGAATGCCTCATCTAGACTTGGTACCTTTGAGATATATTGCAAGCGAGGATCTCCAGGTTCATATTTTGCAAGTTTCGCTTTTAGCTCCTCGGCCCAATATTCTTCCACATAACCTGTTGGGACAAGATCTGCATTATTTTCCAAGAAATCACCATAACTAATCAGAATGTCACCGAGGTGAAGGATCTTTTCTATTTGTGGTTTGAGTTGTATGCCATGATGAGTGTCTCTGATTTTTACCACATTGCCGTTTTTTAGCCTAACAATTGGTGTATCTAAGGAATCCACAAAAGCAATGGTTGCAGCCTTTCCTGGGATGTCAACTTTGATCTGCGTACCAACTACTATGGTGTGATTCAAAATTTCTGCAATGACAGGGTGTATTCCTACTGAGGAAAAGCCTGTATTGCATGCTCGTCCATATCTTAACCTAAAACCACCTAGTTTCTTTGGCATGGAAAGGACGGATCTGCCAGTTATGACCTCTCTCATCCTATGAGATGCGGCATCTTCATCTCCAGTCTGAATTGCGCCCTTTAGGCTATTTAGCCAATCCCAACCGTCTAGTTCAAACAACTCAATGAGTTTTAGTAGTTTTCTTGACTTGCCTATCAGACCGTCATTTAGAACTCTAAGTGCGCCACCCCGTACTCTGTTAGTACTGATTCGAGTCATGTTTCTATGGCTTACAATTTCAACCGGATCTGTATCAACACCGTCAAGCTCAACTGGAAGATTGGATATGACAGTTACAACATCCTCATCTGGAACATGGTATTGGAAATTCCCAGCTTCTCTCTCATAGAGCCTTAATTCCTCTACAAATCGCCCAGTCTCATCATCAAAGGAATTTGCCTGGAATTTAGAAAGCCCAGCTATCTTTCTGATGTGGTCTGCAATCAACATTGTAGATGCTGCTTCAGTTCCACCGGCAGATCTGATTGGACCTGCAAATGATACAGAAAGGTAATCAGAGCCATCATGGTTTTTCTTTATCTTTACCTCACTAATTCCCTGTAATGGAGCTACGGTAACACCTTCTGTTACTATGGCAAGACCTACCCTTACTGCAAGATCAAGCCTCTCTTCTAGTGAAGTATCGGGTCCAGAATACTTGCCTAGAGCAATCTCTTCAGAAAGTGTCAAGGCAGCAAGTTCCTTTGTTGTACTTTGAATCAACGCCCTTAGTCGCTCAGTTACATCAATGTCATGCATTTTGGAGACACGATCTGCGAGATCAAATGCAATCTTGGGCTCTACCATCCCAGACGAGTCTGCCAAGGTAGATTTTGCAGCTGCTGCCTTCTCAAATGTTCTAAAAACCTCTTCAGAAAGTTTGGTGTAATAATCAAAATAATATTCAGGCATTGGGACTTCGTTTAGTCTCAATGCTACATTTTCAGACATGTTACTTCCTTACAGTCTGGATGGCTTTTACAATATCGCTTAGAGTCTTGAGGCTACCGCCCTTCTCAAGCATGGTACCAATAACAATGGCATCAGCTCCTGCTTTGACTATCTCAGATGCAGTCTGAGCGCTCTTAATTCCCCCACCTACTATCAAAAAGCCCTTGAAAACCTTCCTTACGGCTGCAATCATCTCTGGTTTTACGTTAGATTTTGCCCCAGAGCCTGCCTCAAGATAGACAAATCTCATTCCCATGAATTGGGCAGAAAGGGCATACATTGCTGCCAGGTTTGATTTCTCAAAGGGTATGGTCCTTGCCGAGCCTACAAACCAAACCGATGTTCCCTCACCAATTATGATGTATGCTGTGGGGAGTGGCTCTAAACCAAACTTGAGTACGCTTGGAGCCCCTAACGCCTGAGCTTGTGATATGAAATAAGGGTTATCAGAGTTCAAAAGGGAGCTAAACAGGATTGCGTCAGCGCCTGGCACAACACCTGTAACATTTCCTGGAAACAGAATAATTGGAATCTTGAGAGCTTTCTTTAGTATCTTTACCGTCTGGGCCATACCAAGCTGATCTGTTGCTGATGAACCCCCAACAAGTATCGCAGAAGCTCCTATCTTCTCAACATCTTTTGCAAGCTTGACTGCTGATTTTACTTCAGATATTTCAGAATCGATTAACACAAAGAGTAGTGCCTTTTTTCTCTTTAGAGTATCTTTTAGATAGCTTTCTACGTTTGGCATAAGACTGGTTATTGGGTATTCATTTAAAGTTTAATTGAAGGTATGTATACAGATCTGTATAGCTATGGCTGAGTCTCCAAATCCAATTTCTAATAATATAATAAGACAAATTATAAAAAAATCTCTGTTTACAGAAAGACAAATTGAAATTATTTTAAATCAGCTGAACCTACACGAGACCCAATTTACGATAAGTAAAGGGGCTTATTTCAGACAGGTAAGGCAGTCAAGGGACAAGCTGATTGGGTTATACTATTCTGTAATATTATTAAGAGGTCTAGGCATACTTGTTCCTGAAGATATTGATGTGATTTCAAAGCTCTCTGAACAGGTTTCTGTGATACAAAGTAGTGATGTCTTTCCTGAGAAGGAAGAAGAAATCATGTTTGTGATAGGTGAGTTAGTAAATCGTGCCTGTAGAGTGTGATTTTATCGCTTTTAGGATCTAGCTCTGATCCAGAATTAGTGATAATATGATGTTGTGATTGATATGTAATGTGTGAACAAGTTTTACTCAAATATGATAAATCACATAGATATACAAAACCTAGTGATGTTAGTAGATATACCTGATATAGGCACGATAATCGGTATTTTTATCGCATTTGTATTAGGTATTGTTGCAATAGTAGTCTACAACAAAGTAAAACATCTCATAAGGACAGACTCGGATCTTCTAAAATCCTATACGGAGCGACTACAATATTATGAAAATCAGTTAATAGATATGAAAATACGTCTAGATTCTACTGAATTATTGAAAGAATCTGAAGAATTAGAAATTCCCATGCCAAAGCCAAAAGACGTAAAGGTGGAGAAGCAAGAGTTGGTATCAAGTGCCCAGGAAGAGAAACCAAAGGAGCGTATACATAACATGAATTTTGGAAATGCTACAGATTATGTTTTAAGATTAATCACAGAAAAACCTATGACATCACGTGACATACAAATCACAATAGGACGAACTAGGGAACACACATCACGTATGATGAAGAAGCTTTTTGAGGAGGGTTTGGTGGAAAGAAACATGCAGACAAAACCATTTACCTATTACATTACAGATAAGGGTAAGGCAAAGTTGGGTATTACCAAATTAACCCCCCAACAATGACCAAAGATCATCATTTTGCACTACAAACCATTATTTTATAATAATTGTATATAATAATAAAATCTTAAATAGGTAAATTAATTATTTCATATCATGCCTACAAATGAAGAATTGATCAAGATCACCTCGGGGGGAACTATCTCAATCCCAATACAATTTAGAAAATATTTGCAATTACAAAAAGGTGATTATGTTAGAGTGGTAATGGAGCAGGACTGTCTCGTTATTAAAAAAGCTATAATTTCCTAAGTTTCCAAATTCCGTTGTTTCTGTGCCAGTTTGATTACCTGATATGCCCACTCCCTACCTTGTCTTTCTCTGACTATCTTCCCTTTTGTAGCAAACCTAGCCAGGTATGTAGATATTATACTAAGTTTAATGGGTACCCCATATTCGTCCTCATATTTTTCAAGTATCTCAGATGAGGTAAACTTGCCTAGTGGAAAATGCTTGTCCACCATATACCAAATCTTGGAGCCAATTGAGTCTAGTTGAGGGGATTCTTCTGGCTCTTCAATATTAATTAAATCCATTAATTCGAATATCTTTAACATCTTATCCCTAGTTACATTGCCTTCTAGGCTAAAGTTGTACTTGGCTCCCTCCGAGTCCTCTAGGTCAATCCTGATCTTTTTTCTTGTCATCGTGATCGATCGAGTTAACACCTTAACACTTGAACAGATCAAAGAATATTTGTTAACTAGTGTGTTTGTTAACATTCACTGCCTAGCCCACGCCTAGCTTGTTTTGCTACCTTAACTAGGCATCTTCCCTTTATACCACAATATGGATGAATTTCATGCCTGGACTGGAAATATAGGGGTCTATTCTACAACCTTAACATTGTTAAGACCTAACTTCACGCCTAGAGTGGAAATAATGGGGTCAAATTGGGCTTTTCCACATCTAGTTTAACATTTTGTTCACAGGATGTTAACTTTGTTCTAGTCATACCCACACACCAATACTTCCACTCTAGCTTAATTAAAAATATTTTTTTAAAGAAAATAAAAATAATTAATGATAAACTAAATTTGGTTTAGTTATTCTATTCTAATTGTATTATCAAAGATAGAATCCATATGTGGATAGAGAAGAAACATTGGTGTGTGGGTTAATGGTAAAAGATTCAATTGATAAATTATTGGATGATGCACAAAGCGGCAAATCATTATTTAGAAACAGGGAAGTGTTACATTTTACATTTGTCCCTGACATAATACTACACCGTGAAGACGAGCAAAAAAAGGTCACCCAATCTTTACTACCTTTATTGAAAAAAGCACGTCCATCCAATTTACTAGTATATGGAAAACCTGGAACAGGTAAAACCTTAGTTGTAACCAAAGTCCTAAACAAAATCAAAGAAAGAGTAAGGGAGGGATCATTTCCTATCCAATTACTTTACGCTAACGCAAAAGAGGAGGGCACTCTCTATGGCCTATTGATAAAACTAGGCAGACAGCTGGTAGATAGAGCAGGAGAAAAAGAATTTCCAACAACAGGACTTTCAATTAGTGAAATATTCAACCGTATAATTTCAGCAATTGGTGAAAAGGGACTAAACACAGTATTTGTGGTAGATGAGATTGATTATCTTGCAGAGCTTGTATCAAAAACAGGCAAAGACGTCTTTTACTCACTTACCAGAGCAAATGAGAGACTCAAAAAAGGCTCACTTACACTAGTAGGAATTTCAAACGACTTGACGTTTAAGGAACGACTGGATCCTAGGGTCTTAAGCAGCCTAAGTGAAGAAGAAATTGTATTTACAAATTATAGTGTAGGGCAGATCAAAGAAATTCTTGAAGAAAGAATCAAAGTTGCATTCATTCCTACGGCAATTGAGCAGGCGGCAATAAACCTCTGTGCTGCAATGGCAGGCCAAGAACATGGAGACGCAAGACGAGCTATTGATCTTTTACGTGTAGCCGGAGAAATAGCAGAACGAGAACAAGCGGACATTATCAAAGAAGAACACATCAGAAAAGCTTCACTAAAAATGGAAGAAGATAAGGAAACCACCGCACTCAATTCTTATCCACTCCATGAAAAATTACTAATTTTGGCTGTAATGAAAGCAAACGGGACTACAACGGGAGAAATCTACCATTCCTACAAAAACCTCTGCAAGATAATCAGACAAAAGGAGCTTACACAAAGGCGCATTACCCAAATACTTAGTGAAATAGAAATGACTGGCCTAATTTCAGGAAAGATCATTCATCAAGGAATGCATGGAAGAACAAAAAAATTCAGTCTTACACTACAACCTGACATAGTAAAAAAAGCATTCAAAGAAGACCTAACACTTGAAGATTTAATTTAAAATTATTCTTTTTCCGTAAAGTCTTTGGTAAAAACCTTCATCGTTGCCAAATTTACAATCACAGCGATTCCGGGAGTTGGCGTGACTCCAACACTTGCTTGATATGCTGTTTGTGTTTGCCAAGCTCCAGAGTTTACAATAAGGGTGCCTTTGTACATGTCAAGATCAACAACATGAATATGTCCTGAATGAAAAATGTCTGGAACATCACTTATCACCATCATATCCTCTGTCTCAGGTGCAATTGGAGTTCGTTTTCCATAGATAGGACTAAGATGTCTTGCTTTTAGTAAAACCCGCATTGCCTTTGCAGGCTGTGAATAGCTCAGTCCAGGCGTGGTTCCAACAACATCGTCTAAACTTTGTCCATGAAACATCAAAATCTTGACGCCGTTTAGCTCTAACATGGAGGGATTACCTAACATGAAAAAATTTTCCCTATTCCATAGAGCCAGATTATGTTTTTCTGGAATTGCAGGTTGGGGTAAAGCTCTACGACCTGGATCATGGTTTCCCGGAATTATGAAAACTTTGATGTGTTTTGGAATTTTATCTAGTAATTGAGCTGCTTTTAACATCTGTTGATTAGTATCAACTAAAAGTAACTCCTTGTCCTGATTTGGGAAAATTCCAATCCCATCTACCACATCACCGCCAACCAAAACAAACCGAACCTTCCTTGCTATTGGATCCGGACTGGAGAGCCACTCTACAAATTCTGTAAACTCCTTTTCCATGAAATACTTACTTCCTACATGCAAATCAGAGATCAAAACAGCATAGGTTTCAGTCTTTGAACGATTTGTAACATGGTCTGGAACATCTGGCACAATCAATTCTTTTACAATAAAACCACCATTTTTTCCTGGAACAATTGTAAACATTACAAACTGGTCCATTAAGAGAGAATTTGCCGTCTCTTGTAGGTCCTTGTTAAACACCAATACCTCAAGAGACCCGGTAGGGTCATCTACAACAAGTTTTGTTACATCCCTGTCTATTTTTCTGTCCATCAAAAGCCCAGCTACAAAAACCTCCTCTTTGATTTTACCGCTTTTAATGGTGTTAATAGGGCTTAGTTTTTTAGATTGAGACCTCTGCAAGATTATTTTTAATAATTTTGAGTACCGACTTGCAAAAAGCGCACTAAAACCATCAATTCCCTCTGCTGATGTGATTTTTTTTGTAGGATCTGATAAAATTACATGAGTATTTTCTATATTTTCATCAATTCCAGAATCAACAAACATTTTCAAATCATTTTGATTTATCAAAAACAAGTTTTGCTTTGTCTTTTCTCTTACTACCTGCTTGATTATTCTTTCAAGCTCCTTTACATCAATTTTTTCTAGGATTTTAAAAGCATCAGGATGAATCTGGAAACCTCTACTTAACGCATAGGTCAATACAGATGAGACGTCTTCTTTCATCAAGGACTCATAATAGAACTTTTAATTAAATCTGTTTCAAACTATCAACCCTCAAATAGAGTTTATTTTAACTCAAAATATGTTTAGGAAAAAAAGAATTTTAATTGGGTTTATTTTTGTTGGAATTTTTGCCACATCATTTTCTTTAGGTGCTGAAATCAAAATGCCACAAGAAGACTCTAAAGCATTTCTCAAAGAATTTGAACAGGCAGTAGAAGGAATTAATGCAATTGGAATATTTACACATAATGCCTCAATTGGATTACCAATGTTTATCCCAGGTTTTGGAATTGTCTGGGGATTGTTTGCATCCGCATCAACAGGTCTTGCTTTTAATGCTATTGCATCTACATCTCCATTACTTGCCAACATTCCACCAATAACTATTCTAATAATATCTCCTTTTGGAGTAATGGAACTTGCAGCTTATTCTATAGGGATGTCACGAAGCTTTATCCTCATGTGGGCCATAATTAAAAAAAACCCAATAAAACAGGAAATCCGACCAACCATAATTGAAATAGGAATCGTAATCGCTTTACTACTTGCGGGGGGATTCATCGAATCCGCAATGATAAGTCAATACGGATCTATTACTCATTTAAAATCCTAGATTCGTTTTTATTTTAACATAAAATACAAAACAATAATGCTTGGTCTCAAAATCCACACTCTTCCAAAATTAAAAAACCCAAACATGATTGCAGCCCTTCCAGATATGGGTAATGTTGCAGGCATAGGAATGGACTTTCTTGTAAAAAAACTAAAAGCAAAATTGTTTGCAGAAATCTATGCATTTTGGCCTCCTGCAGTGTCTTATGAAAAAGGTCTGATTCAATATAACCAATCAAGCTACAAATTTCATTATTGTGAAAAAGAAAATCTTGTAATTTTTTCTGGCGAATTTAATCCCTCAGATCCAAGAAGACTGTATGAATTGTGCTATGAGGTAGTTAACATGGCTAAAAAACTCAAAGTCAATACACTATATTCAATTGGAGCAGCACTAAGATCTCCAAGTCCAGCAGAACCAAAATTATTTGGTGTTGCATCATCAACTAACCTTACTAATCTATTAAAAAAACAAAAAATCGAACTTTTAAATGGCAAAGGACAGATAACTGGTTTTAATGGATTGGTGCTTGGTATTGCAAAAGAAAAAAATCTTGACAGTGTTTGCATTCTTATGGAAATTGATAATCCAAATATCATACAACCAAAAGCAACACAAACAATCCTTGTCAAACTTTTAGAATTATTGAAAATAAAATCTCTAAATATGAAAGACTTGGAAGAAGAAGAAAAAAGGAAAAAGTTCATGGAGCAGCAAATGAACTACATGGATGGTCTGGCTAGGAAAGACAAACAGCCAGGAATTGCCTAATTATGTTGATAAATTTTACCTATTAATTAAATACAACTTTAAACTTTAATTCAATTATGAAACTTGGATTAATTTTACTAATCTCAATTACAGGAATATTACTAACAATCTCACTACCTCACGCTTATTCTCAATTAGTATCAGATAACAAGTATCTATTACAAGCCACCGGTTTTGTAGTAGGAACTCAAACCATTCAAAGCTCCGAGATTGATTTACAGTTTTCAACAGGTACTTTGAACAATGGTAACACTCCGGTAACACTAGAAAATGGTTTAGTTTCTATTTCTGGCAATAACTATCTTAATTCTGGAACTTGGACTACAACACTATTGCGTAATGGGCAATTTATAGTGGTTACAGGCGATGCCCAGAATTCAATCGGTGACATAATTCATGTTAACATATTTGGGAGACTGGTTCAAACAAGTCAAGAAGGCTCAGTTTATTACTTTACAGGAAAGATAACTGGCACAACCGAACCATTCCAAGTTGCTTTTAGTGCAAAAATAACCTCAACGATTTCTAACGTTACTCCAACACCAACTACACCAACACAAACTCCAACACAAAATCAAGGAAATACAGTCCAAGTAAGTATTGTACCAGGTGCATCTAATCAATATAATCAAAATTATTTTTCACCATCTTCTATACCAGTCACACCCGGTACAACAATTGTCTGGACAAATAACGACTCTGTACCACACCAAATTGAAAGCGGAGTCATATCAACATCAACAACAAATGCAAAAGGTTCGTTTTCTCCAGATAGACAAATTATTAGTCCTGTTATTGCACCAGGACAATCATTTCAATACACAGTAAATAATGTTGGAACTATAACATTCTACGATCCTTCATATTTGTGGATGTCAGGTGCCATAACCTCAAAATCAGTAACTACCACACAAGTGAAGACAACTCAAATTTCAATATTACAAGGAGCATCAACTATGAAATCAGGACAAGTTCTTTCTCCACCATCTATCCAAATTACTCCTGGTACAACAATTGTCTGGACAAATAATGACTCTGTACCACACACACTCCTTAGTGGAATTTTATCTACAACAACACAAGGGCAAAGAGGATCTGCTAATCCAACAGCAGTTGCCCCTTCATTTCAACCAGATAATCAAATTAACAGTGGTACCATTTTACCAGGACAATCATTTCAATACACAATGAATCGCATAGGTACCGTAACATTCTACGATCCTTCATACACATGGATTAATGGTGTAATCTCATCAATTTCACAAACATCAACACAGAGCAAACCCATTCAAATAAGTATACTACCAGGTTCATATCAACCTCAAGGTTCTGCATCACAACAAAACCAACTTTATACCAATCAGTATTACTTACCAACTGATCTACAAATCATTCCTGGTACTACTATTATTTGGACAAACAATGACACAGTATCTCATATAGTTCTCAGTGGGCATAGTACACAAAAAATAGGTAATCTTTTCACACCAGATGGAAAATTTAATAGTGGCCCTCTAGCACCAGGACAATCATTTCAAGTTACAATAAACGATGTTGGGATCATCAGGTTTTATGATCCATCATATACATGGATGAATGGAGTTATAGTTTCAATTCCTACCTCTTCTTCACAAACCATAACAGCCCCATCTCATAATCCTGGACTCCACTAGATCAAAATTATTTATTTAAAATTAATGTATGATTCAAGTTTTGTTTGATCAAAAACCATTACTGAAAGATCTGAAAACTGTTTTCCTTCCAAATCTTTAACCACACCTACAAACGAGGTTTCTTTTTCTGTAGTTAAAAATTCAAAAACATGAACTTTCATTTTTGAGGTATCAAATCCATGATCTTTTAAATAGAAAGCAATCTCAGACTGCATAAAATGTTTTGAAGGATCTTTAGGCCAAGGCCTTGGTACAAGCACCACACTAAATCCATCTAATAATGCCTTTTGTAGTTCGATCTTTTTTTCTTCAATACTTGTAGTTATGTGCATGGTGATTACTTTGCTTTTATCAAGAGGCACCATTGCTTTTGATGCTGCAACCTGAATAGAACTAATACCGGGAATTATTTGCACATCTCCAAAAATCTCAATTAGTCTATCTACAACTTCGGATTCAGAGAAATTCACATCACCAGTAAATGGAACAACTAATGTCTTATCACCCAATGTTTTTGCAATTTTCTGATAGGTTTCTTCTTGGCCTTGCATGGTTATCTCATACACTTCTTTATTGACCAAAAGTCGCTCAATTGTTTTAAGCGTGTATTTGTATCCAATCACGATATCAGAATATAATATTATTTCTTTTACAACATCAGTGATGTATCTTGGAGATCCAGGGCCCACTCCTACCGCATAAACTTCTCCCATGTGTTTGTTTTTCAATGTCGTAATATAATCTACAAAATCTTAATTTTACAATTGGCTTTTATTATAGAGGTTGACGAATTCAATTATTGCGTTTTAACTTACTTGCACCAAGCATTTGCTTTCTTCTTTTTGCAAGCTTGACACCTCAAATATTTGCAAGTTCTAATTCTACAGAGGAAACAGGAAATTATGCTAGTCAGCTATTAGGACTCTCTTTTCACCCACCAGATAATTGGACAGTACAAGAATTAAAAAAGACACAACCAAATGCACCTGATGTTGCTATAGTTGGTACAAAGATAGATGGATTTGCACCAGCCATCTCGGTTTCTGTGGAGAATTCAAATGGAACTTCACTTGAAGAATATGTTAAAGATCAGAAAGCACGACTTCAACCTGCAGTTGATGCTGGTAGATTGATTTTCCTATCTGACGAAACCAAAAAAATTAATGGTTATGATGGCTACATTTCAGAATCAAAAGGTGAATTTTTATCTCAAAATCAAGGATTCATAATTAAATTTAAAGAAGCTATCATATCAACAAATGACAAATTCTATACAATTACTTATGCAAATCAGGAAAAACATTTTGATGGTGATTTACAAAACTTTGATGATGTCTTAAACTCCTTTCAGATAATTTCAAATAAAACAAATGAATCATCCATTAACCTCATATTTGAAATTGGTATAGGTATAGCAATTACAATAGGTATAGGTGCAGCTGTGGGAATTTTAATCAAAAGAAAAAAATCTCAAAAAAGTCAAACTCTTCATGAATAATTCTATTTTTACCAAACATCATCAACTTCATCAAGCTCCTTGTATTCTACAGGTAATTCACGTCTGAAGATTTTCAATCTGGATATGTCTCTGTCAAAGAGTAGATCTATAGTCCAATCAAGAAAAATCCTTACGCGTTTGTCAAGTCTTGGAATTTTAGAAAGATAAACAGTCCTCCAAATCCACCATGCTACAAAACCATGTAAATGTAATCCAAATATGGTGGCAATAGCTGATCTCTTTCCTATTATTGCCATCTGACCTCTTGAAGAAAACTCAAATTTTCTTTTTTGTTTATTTTTTATTATGGCTTGTAAATTATATGCTGCAATTTTTGCTCCAGCTTCTGCGCTTTGTGCAGTTGGGGGGTATGGTTTATTGGTTTGTGGATTTAGTAAATAACAACAATCTCCAATGGCAAAAACTTCTGGAAAATCCGGAGCTTCCAAAAATTCGTTTACAACAATTCCTCCCCTATTTGTCTTAAAGACAGATTTTTTTATTATATTAACTGGGGTAATACCTGCAGTCCAAACCAAAGTTCTTGTCTGAATTGATTCTATTACAGGTTGGCTTGCTGGAGTTTTATTTGGATCAATCACATCTTCTATTATTACCTCGGAACCGGAAAAACTTGAAAGTTTCTTGCCAAGTTTAACCTCTATCCCATGCTGTGTTAGTTTTTCTAGTGTAAATCTAGCTAACTTATCATTAAATCCTGGTAAAATAAACGAGGCTGCTTCTAAAACAATTACCCTAATGTCTTCTTTTTTTATATTTGGATAATATTTTCTTGCATCTTGTACAAAGTCATTTAATTCACCAGCTGTTTCAATTCCTGCAAATCCACCTCCAACTATTACAAGGGTAAGCAAACTTTTCTTAAGGATTGGATCGCTTTCATTTTCTGCTTGTTCTAACGTATCTATTATTCTATTTCGTAAAACTACCGCGTCGTTTAATGTCTTCATGGAATATGCTCTCTCCTCCATTTTATCAATTCCAAAAAAGTTTGTTTGACTTCCTAATGCAAGAACAAGAAAATCATAATGTAAAGATATACCGCGTCGTTCGTTAGTTCCAGTAAGAGTTACAATCTTTCCATAAGGATCAATATTTTTGATTTGAGCTTCATAAAATATGGTTTTTTTACATAGAGTCCTAATTGGTATCACAACATGTCGTGTCTCAATCATCCCTGATGCTACTTGAGGAAGCATGGGAGTGAAAAGAAGAAAATTGTCTTCACTTACTAGAACGATTTCAATATTATTATCATTCATAAAATATGACTCTAATTTTCGCATACATTCTACTCCGGCAAACCCGCCACCTAAAATCAGAATTCTTTTCTTTCCTTCAGACATTTACACTTAAACCTAATTTGCCGGTTATATCCTATGGGTCTGATTATCAAATACACCCTACATTAAAATAAAAATACTAAGGCGAACAATAAAATATCATAAAAACTGGTAATAATATATGAAGAAAGAGTACGTAGTAGTTCGTATTGATGCTGCTCCTGATGGTGCACCATACGTGGTAGTTTCTCTCTCATCACCTAAGGATTTTAGAGAGCAAAATCAGCCAATGTCTCCTTTTGGTTCAAATGTTATGGGTTTTACGAATATGGATGACATGGTAAAAGGCCTTAACAAAATGATGTCTGGGGGGGGAATGTTTGGTCAGGCAGGGGGGGTTACTTCAATTAAACTAGATATGCGTGAATACAAAGAACTTGGACTCTCGGTAGGAGATAATGTCTTTTTAGAAATTTCAAAGCCAGAATCTCTTGGAGTCTAAAAATATCTCCTGTTTTTTTATATTTAAAATTTAACTAGATATACCAAGTAAGCACTATCTTGAAATCTCAGAGCGCAAAATTTCATAGGCTCTGGCAGCATCTTTTTCCTTTAGTACAACAATGATATCATCTTGGCCAAAAAAGGCATTTACAAGTTCTATTCCATCATTGTGTAGTATTTCAGATACGTAAGAAACTATATCAGATCCACTTTGAGATTCTGGAACACGTATGCTGATTTTTGCTAATCCTCTTTGAAAATTATTTTTCTGAAATGGGAATGATTCTAAAAGTTTTCTTACATCCAATATGTCTTCAGTTAAAACTCTAAATGAATCTGTGAATCTAAAAAATTCATAATCGGGATCTATCTGTGTAAATTTATCCATAAGCGTAGCAGTGTCATTTGCCCCAAATTCATCAGTGGAAAATTTGATATCTGCAATTCCATCGGTTAATGATAGTCTGGCATTTTTTAAAACAGATTCTTGTTGAATCTTATCCTTTTTCTCAAATGAATCTGCATGTCTTTTGATTGCAACAACAATGGTGTTCAGGTTTACAGGACCAATTTGTGCTTCTACGTCCTTTTGGATCTTTACGGCAAGAGCTGTATAGTTTATCAAATCCATCTTTATACAATCAAAAATTGAACGGTTTCTAGTGATAATTTCACGCACAGCATCGGGGACAGAAACATTTGCAGTTTTCAAACACAGATAATATAAATTGTCATATATAATAGTCTTATGTAAGAATTAGGGTTATACTCAAAAAAACTATATATAATGTAATGTACATTACATTATGTAAGTGATTATAACATGTTCCTAAATGATGAATTTGACAACCTCTTCAGAAAAATGTCTAGACCATTCATGAATATGGACGATATATTTGAAGAGTTCAAGGATTCAGGAAACCTCCAGACCTATGGTCCATACTATTATGGTTATACCATGACAATTGGGCCAGATGGTAAACCAGTTGTAAAAGAATATGGAAATGTAAAACCAGGACTTCTACCAACATCCGAAGTCAGAGAACCTTTTGTTGACGTTCTAGTTGATGACAAAGAAAGGGTTCTAAAACTTGTAGCTGAAATGCCAGGTGTAGAAAAGAAAGACATCAAGATCGTAGTTGAAGGACACACAGTAAATCTTGATGCAGAACATGGTGAGAAAAAATACAGTACTAAAGTCCCTATAAGACAAAAGGTAGACGAGGATTCTGTAAAGGCAACATATGCTAACGGAATTCTTGAAGTAAGGTTCAAACTGAAAGAAGACGAAAAACCAAACGGAAAAACTGTGGAGGTTGAATAAATCCACCCCCATTTTTTATGGTGATTAAATTATGAGCGAAATAATATTAAAAATAGCAGAAATTTCACAACGCCACGTAGGCAAGGGCATTGCCCTAGTAGACCCAAAAATAATTGAAGATAATAACTGGGAAGTTGGACAAGTTTTAGAAATCATTGGCAATAGAAAAAGTCATGTAAAGTTATGGCCAGGTTCTCCAGAAGATTATGGTACTGGAATCATAAAGATTGATGGATTAACACGACATAACATTGATGCTGGCATAAATGACAAAGCATCTGTCAAAAGAGTAGATGCAAAAGAAGCAGAACAAGTGGTTCTATCACCAATTGAAAAATTAAGTGAAGAAGGATTACAAGATTACATGCAAGTAAACTATGATGGTCATGTCTTAACAAATGGAGATACACTTATTGTAATGACACATCTTGGCGCTAGAACTCAATTGATTGTAACAAGTACTACTCCATCTGCAAAACCTGTCATAATAACTGAACAAACTAAATTCAAGCTAGGCAGTATGACTAAGGCAATTGATCATAGTATCCCACGAATTACATATGACGAGTTAGGAGGATTAAAGAAAGAAGTTCAAAAGATACGCGAAATGGTAGAGCTTCCAATGAGACATCCTGAATTATTTGAAAAATTAGGCGTGGAAGCACCAAAAGGAGTATTATTGTATGGTCCTCCTGGCACAGGAAAGACACTTTTAGCAAAAGCAGTGGCTGGCGAAACAAACTCTCATTTCATTTCGCTTAGTGGACCAGAAATTATTGGAAAATACTATGGAGAAAGCGAAGAGCGATTGCGTGATATCTTTAAGCAAGCTGAAGAGGGTGCCCCAAGTATAATATTCATTGACGAAATTGATTCGATTGCTCCAAAAAGAGAAGAAGTTACTGGTGAAGTAGAAAAAAGAGTAGTTTCACAGTTATTGACTCTAATGGATGGAATGAAATCAAGAGGTAAGGTCATTGTTATTGCAGCAACAAATAGGCCAGATTCACTTGATCCTGCAATAAGAAGACCAGGAAGATTTGATCGTGAAATTGAGATTGGAATACCAGATGAAGCAGGTCGCAAAGAAATCTTGGATATTCATACACGTGGTATGCCTCTTAATAACAAAGTCAACTTAGATCAAATTGCAAAAGTAACACATGGATTTGTTGGTGCCGATTTAGAAATGCTTGCAAAAGAGGCAGCAATGAGATCATTACGAAGAATCTTACCTGAATTAGATCTTGAAGAGGAAAAAATTCCAGCTAAAATTTTACAAAAAATCGTGATTACAGATGATGACTTTAAAGATGCAATAAAAGAAGTAAGACCATCTGCATTAAGAGAAGTACTAGTTCAAGTTCCAAATGTCACATGGGATGATGTTGGAGGATTAGAGTCACTTAAGGAAGAATTACATGAAGCTGTTGAATGGCCACTAAAATACAAAGAGGCATTTGAGTATACAGGAGTTACTTCTCCAAAAGGAATTTTGTTATATGGCCCACCAGGTACGGGGAAAACATTGATTGCAAAAGCCCTTGCACATACTACAGAGTCTAACTTTATCAGCATTAAAGGCCCAGAGCTTTTATCAAAATGGGTAGGAGAATCTGAAAAAGGCGTGCGTGAGATTTTCAGAAAAGCAAGACAAGCTGCACCATGCATAATATTCTTAGATGAAATAGATGCAATAGCACCTGCCAGGGGTTCTGGAAGTTCAGACTCACATGTTACAGAAAGAGTGGTCTCACAAATTCTAACAGAAATTGACGGTCTTGAAGAATTGCATAATGTGTTAGTGATTGGTGCTACTAATAGAGTAGACATTGTTGATCCTGCGTTATTGAGGCCAGGTAGATTTGATAGAATAATTGAAGTGCCATTACCAGATTCTAAAGGACGTGAAAATGTCTTCAAGATTCATACCAAGAAAAAACCTCTAGCAGAAGACGTGAATTTGATAAAACTTGTGGAAATGACAGAGGGATTTAGCGGAGCAGAAATTGAGGGTGTTTGTAGTAGATCTGCAATAACTGCAATAAAGCGATATGTAGACAACAAAGAGAAATCTGTCAAATCCATAAAGATTACGCAAGAAGATCTATTACACGCAATTAAAAAGCTAAGACCAGAAAAAACTTCCATGCATGCAGTAACGTGATAGCTTATATGATAATTTTACGTAGTAAATGATGACGTCCAAAGAAGCAATACTTTATGAAAAGATGCCAAACGATAAGGTTCGTTGCACAGCATGTGCTCGATATTGTGAAATTGGTAACGGACAAATTGGTCTTTGCGGTGTTAGAGGAAACAAAGGCGGAAAACTCGAGTTATTTGTTTATGGTAAAGTAATTTCTGGTCATGTCGATCCTATAGAAAAAAAACCAGTAATTCATTACAGACCTGGTACTAGCATCTATTCCATAGCTACTACTGGTTGTAATTGGTTGTGCAAATATTGTCAAAACTATGACATCAGTCAACGAAGAAAAATAGAAGGCACTGAAATGACTCCTGAACAGGTAGTAGATCAGGCCTTAAGATATGGCACTGATGGAATAGCCTATACCTATAATCAACCATCAATCTTCATCGAATTTGCACGCGATTGTGGGGTTATTGCAAGAAAAAAAGGCCTTTTCAATATTTTTGTCTCAAATGGTTATGATACACCACAAACAGTAAAAATGATGAATGACTTTCTTGATTGTATTACTGTTGACTTTAAGGGCAATGCCGAACCTGATTTCACTAGAAAATATATTGGAGTTCCTGATCCAAAACCAATCTTTGATACTCTAAAAGAAATTAGAGATAAAACTAAAATTCATGTAGAAATAACTGATTTAATAATTCCAAAGGTTGGAGATAATTTAGAATATGCCACCAAGCTTTGTAAGTTCATTTATGATGAATTTGGCCCTGAAATGCCAATTCATTTCTTGCGATTCCACCCAGATTATAAAATGATGGATTTTGAATCTACACCAATTAAGACACTTGAAAAACACTATGAAATTGCAAAAAAAGAAGGACTCACATACGTATATCTTGGAAATGTACCTGGTCATCCATTAGAGCATACGTACTGTTCTCAATGTAATAACATAGTTGTCAAAAGATATGGTTTTGATATTCAAGGTTGGAATATGGACGAAAATAATAACTGCAAATTTTGTGGAAATAAAATTCCTATAACTGGAAAATTAGCAGAAAATTATAAACGAAATAGATTTCAATTTGTTTTCTAAAGAGCAATTGCGCGTACAGGTGATCCTGTAGTCCCTTTTAACTTTAAAGGCAAAACAACTAACTTAAAATGTATTCTTGAAATTTTTTCCAAATTGCATAAATTTTCTAAAATTAAAATGCCTTTGTTTAAGAGTTGATGATGTGCCAAAAACCTTGAATCTGAATCCAAATCAATACTCGGTGAATCTATTCCGACCAAACTTATTTTCTTTTTTACTAAATATTTTGCTGCAGATATTGAGATTCCTGGATTTTTTGTAAAATAATATTTCTTTAATAGATTCTTATGCCAACCTGTAGCAAAGATTAGAGTTGAATTTGGCTGTAATTTACCATGTTTATTCTCAAACTCAATAATGTCTTGCTTAGTGATTGCCTCATTTGCTCGTTTTTTTATTTTAAATAAAATTGCATCAGTGACAAGCCTTCTTAGTGGAATTTTATCAATTTTTACACCTTTTTCCACAAAATGAAATGGTGCATCAATATGGGTACCTGAATGTGAGCTAAAAAAATTAGTTCAAGATTATAACAATCTTCTTTATTTGTTGCCCATGAAATAAATCGAGGTTGTGGTGATCCGGGAAAACTTGGAAGCTTTGTAGAAATTTCTAGTGTAAGATCTAGCGGTGGCATTAAATTTGTTTTATCAATGTAACTAATCAATTTTGATATCTGGTAGTTAAAGGTTAAATATTGTGAAACGAGAATTATATTATGCCTACAACCTATATCTTGCTAAATTCTGATTTGGGTTCCGACGTAGAAATCATTCAGAAAATTAAAGAAATACTGGATAAGGAGGGCAAATCTATTCGATATGAAGTTCAAGGGGTGTACGGTGTATATGATATAATTGTAAAAATAACAGCAGATAACATGGATCTTTTACGCAATATTATAACAAACAAAATTAGAAAAATAGACAAAGTATATTCAACCTTAACAATGATGGTTATAGAAGAACAAGAACAATAAACTAACTTTTTTTTATTGCATTTACGACTTTCATGATTTGAACTTCTGTATTAAAAAAGTGCATTGAAGCCCTGATCACTTTTTGAGTAAATATTTCTCGTACTGCAAGAATCATATTTTGTTTCTCAAGTCTTTCTACAACAATTTTTGGATCTTGGTTTAAAAGTGAAAATGAGACTATGCTTGTTCTTTTCTCTGGTTCTTCAGGTCCATACAAAATAACGCCTGGAATTCTTGATAGCTCTTCACGCATTATGTTGGCAAGTTTGATGTTCTTTTTTCTAACATTCTCAAGACCTAATCGTAACAAATAGACAACAGATGCTTCAAGGCCAGCAATGCCGGCCCAATTACGAAATCCAGCTTGGAATTTTGCTGGCATCTCCTTGTAAGCAATTTTACCTTCATGAAATATGGCTGATTCTCCACCCACCTGAAGTGGTTCTAGCATCTCACTTGATTCTTTTTTACAAAAAAATATTCCAGTTCCCATAGGACCACAAAGCCACTTTGAACCATTAAAAGACATAAAATTACATTTGATTTTATCTACAGCAACATCTTCAAGACAACCAATTGTTTGCGCTGCGTCTATAAAATATGGGATATTTTTTTCAGCTAAGATATTTCCAATTTGTTCTACAGGCAAAATTGCACCTGTATTAAAGAGAGCATGGCTTAATACAACAAGATCAGTGTTGTTATCAATCACCCTTCTTAATTCTTCAAGATCAAAATAACCAACATTATTGACTTTCAAACTCCTTACTGCTAACTTTTCAGCTAAACGTACCCATGGATAATGATTTGCGGGATGTTCATGATTTGAATCGCGAATTATAATATTTGATGTCTGTTTTAATTTCAAACCACTGGCAATCATGTTAACTCCATCTGTAGTACTTTGAGTAAAGATTACTTCATCTGGTTTACATTTTATTAAATGTGAAATTGCCTTTCTTGCAAGAAAGAATCTTTCTGTAACGTAATTGTCTGCTTTTTTTGAATCCGGCCCCATCTCATTATAGTTTACAAGAAAATCAGTCATCGCCTTTATGCTAGAAATCGGCATAAGCGAGGTTGACGCATTGTTTAGATAGATTGTATCTTTAAACGGAAAATCTTGAGAAACATCATAATCCAAATTCATTATTATATTACGATCTGTCTAGGTATGGCGTTGTTTAAAAATCATGATAATACTACAAAGGCTGAAATTATTTTGAATTTACAAAACATACTTACACAAAATAAAATTAATTCAGTTTTGTATTCAGATCCATTTCTTAAAGCTGGTTTTATTGCAAAACTTGTACAGGATCTAAAGCTAGATGTTCTATACTTGGATCTTGATCTATTGTATAGTGGATATTTAGCATCTGGTATGATTAAAACTCCTCAAAACCTTACTTTATTCCGTCCTACTTTTGAAGCACTAAATAAAACACTGGCAAAAATTTTGGTGGATTTGAGCACTAAAAAATCTGTAGTGATTATCGATTCTCTTAATGGACTTTTTAATATATTAAACAAGAAAAAGGAAATTGGCAAGATTGTCGTTTCATGTGTTATGTTACTGGCAAGTATGGCATATAGTACTGATTCCTATATTGTCATAACTAGTATGGTTAGGTTCAAGAAAGAGGAAGGGTGGGTACTATCTCCTACTGGAAAACGTTTGATAGAAGCAAAGAATGGTGAAAAGATTTTGCTTGAAAAAAATGATCAAGGAATAGTTTTAAATTTTTTAGATAAAAAAGAAAAATCTATTATTCCTGCAGATTCAATCCCACTTTAATCCAATCTTTTTATTATGTGGTATCCGAACTGAGTTTTTACTATGTCTGAAACTTGACCCTTTTCTAGAGAAAATGCAGCTTTTTCAAATTCTGACACCATCATACCTCTACCAAAATACCCAAGATCGCCACCTCTTTTTTTCGAGCCATCAATTGAATATTCTTTAGCAAGATTTGCAAAGCTTTCACCTTTTGCAATTTTTGTTTTTAATTCTTGAGCAAGACTTAGCTTTTCAACTAGAATATGTGCACAATGAACTTTGTTTGCCATGATTTAAAAATAAAATTAGATTATAAAAAAACGTCGATTACATGTAATACATCTGCTCATTCTAAAAATTTAGAATAAGCTAATGATTTCAAATAAAATTTTAACACTGTTATAAAATTCTCAAACGCCGTTATAACTCAATTATTTTGAGCAAGTTATATTAAGATCTGTTAGTGAATTAATACTGAATATGCCAGTTGGAATAATACCCGATATAGGCGAACAAATGTGTATAGGATGTGCACTCTGTGTAGAGATCTGTACATCACTAGGCCCAGACGTACTAAGAGTAAAACCAGTAGAAGGCTGGAAGAGGGGTAAAGCATTTGTCTTTTATCCAGAAAGATGCATCTCAGACGGTGCATGTATAGGAGTTTGCCCAACAAAAGCAATCTTCTGGATGAGACCAATGGACTTTACAGTAGGTCAACCAGTACCATTATACAGAAACTCTGTATTCGTCAAAGGTTGGACTGAACTAGCAGAATAGGTAGTCCGACAATTAACTTTCTTTTTCTTTAAACTATACTAGTGAGTACTATACCACGTTGTCTAAATATATGGAAAAATTCAACCATACTTGTTGAGTAAACCCGGTAACTTATGGCGTCGTGTACATGGTAAGATAACAAAGAAACCAACTAACTTTGGCTGGTTAATTAACAATAAACTTGCAGGAAGTGGAATGCCGACATCTATGGCTGAGCTTGAATGGGTTAGAAAACAAGGCGTGAAATCCATTATCACAATGACAGAAAATCCTCTTCCAGAGTCATGGATTAAAGATATTAACTATCTTCATGTACCCACAGAAGATCTTTCTGCACCAGACATGGATAAAATAGATCAGACTGTTGATTTTATTCAAGAACGGATCAAAAATGATGAACCTATTATGGTTCACTGTGCAGCTGGAATTGGTAGAACGGGAACCATATTAGCTTGCTATTTGATAAAATATCATAACTTATCTGCTAAAAATGCAATTGAAAAAGTGCGTAAAGAAAGACCAGGCTCCATACAATCTGAATCACAAGAAATAGCAGTAGGTCTTTATCACAAATTTGTTCACAAGTAACTATTCTGGTATAGAAGTAGTTACCATTTTTCCATTTTCAAGCTTGATAAACAAAAATCTGTTATCCTTGAAGATCAAAGTTATTTCGCCATTTTTTTCTTCTACTTCAAGCAGTTCTTGTCCTCTAAGTCCATCGAATTTTGCCATGACCTAACTCTAATAATTCCATTTATATCCTATTTGGTAATCTCGATCTCTATTTCTTTAGAATGTGTTTTTTCATCAAATGTATCAGTATAGTCATGTTTTAACCAAGAAATAAAAATCTCTGCACCAACCTTGTGTTTTCCACTACCAAGATCAGACGCTTTGAATTCAATTTTTTCGTTAAAATTAAGAAGCAGTTCTTGAGCCTCTGCCAGACTTTTTGGAATAAACGGTTCAAAATTTTTTGCTATCTGGATCCAGATCTTTTTTTCTGCCATTTGGGTGAGTTTAGGGTTACGTGTCCAAAATAACGCGGCTTTTCTGTAGGTGTCTACTGGTTTTCCTATCTCACGTTTTCGTAGTCCGCCTGTATAGAGTCTGACTCCGTATTTTAGCTTGAACGTATTGTCATGTTTATTGTATGCTCTTTCCCAATTTTTTTCATTAAAAGCTTCTCGAAATGCACCCATTACAGCAAATTTTACATTTATTGTGACATTTTCATCGGCTCTGAATTTATCATTTGACTTCTCTAATTCCACATCAGTGATGAAGGTCTTTTCGTTAGACAATTAACCGTAATGGTTTATATCCTCAATAAGTATTTTTTTTATTTATATGGATGCAAAGATAACAAAATCTTCTCCAAAGGAAGTTTCATTAACTATAACAAAATCTGATATTGGCACATTATACATAGTGCAACATGAACTTCTCAAGGAATCTAGCATAGAATTTGCAGGTGTAATAATGAAGCATCCACTTACTAGAGAATATTGGATGCGTGTAAACACGTCAAAAGGAAATCCATTAAAAGAAATAGAAAAGGCAGTAAAGACTGCAATTGAATATACAGACGAACTAAAAAAAGCAGTACATTCTAAATTAAAAGGTGTTTAAATGAAATTTTGCCCCAAGTGTGAGGTGCGCTTAAAGCAAGATATCTCTGATTCTTTTATTTGTCAAAAATGTGGTTACGCTGAAAAAGGCGGAAAAGAAAGAAAGCAAGTAAAAGGAGAGAGCAGCTCTACCATTAATGTTTTCGATAAAAATGAAAAAACGCCAACGTTACCTGTTATAAAAATTGACTGTGAAAAATGTGGAAACACTGAAGCAGTGTGGTGGATGTTACAAACTAGAAGCGCAGATGAACCAACAACTCAGTTTTACCGCTGCGTTAAATGTAGCTATACATGGCGCAATTACGCATAACGTTTAACTTGAAGATGTTAGACAACTGATTAAGTTTGGTATTTTCTGCAAAAACAAGTGGATCAGATGAATGGAAAGCAGTTATCTCTGCAATTTCTACTTTGGTAGAAGAAGCTACCTTTGAAGCAACAGGAGAAGGAATAGCATTTAGAGGCATGGATCCATCTCATGTTGCATTAATAGATATTGCATGGCCCAACTCTGCATTTGAAAAATATGAGTGTGATAATGATGTCAAGTTTGGTGTAAGAATTGATGAATTTTCTAAGCTAATAAAAAGAGCCGATAAAAAAGATAGCATTGAGGTCAGTATATCAGAAGAAAACCTATTACTTGTTACAATAGGAAAAAATAAAAAATACAAAATGAGACTGATTGAGAGCTCTGCAACAGACACTCCTCTTCCAAAAATCTCATATAATGCAAGGATTGGGGTTACCTCGACGGAGTTTGACAAAATTCTAGGTGATATACAAGTTGTTTCAGAATATCTTTCAATAAGTGCAACAGCATCCAAAGCTGAATTTTCTGGAAGAGGTGATTCTGGGGAGGCAATAATAACACTAGAAAAGGGAATGGCAGAAATGCCTGAAATTGAGGTAAAAGAAGAAAGTACAGCAACCTATAGTTTGGAATATCTTAACAGTATTGTAAAAGCTGTGGGGACTGTTGCAGGAACAGTGATTTGCGAATATTCTACTAAGATGCCACTAAGATTAGAATTCAAAGTTGCAAACATAGGTAGGATTCATTTCTATTTAGCACCTAGGGTAGAAAGTTAAAACATTTAAGGACAATTAAGACAGGTATACTGAATTGAAATTAGTGTTGAAGTTTGGTGGAACATCAATTTCTTCTGCTGGAAACATTAGACATGTTGCTAATTTTATTAATTCACTATCAAAACAACACAAGATAGTTTGTGTCTTTTCTGCAATTACTGGTGTCACAGATGATTTGATAAGAATAACAACCCTAATTCAAAATAGAAACAAAGACGCTGCAAATAATCTTGCAAAAAAAATAATTAAAAATCACATGCAAATTTCAAATACATGTGTCAAAAATTCAAAAATAAGAAAAGAATTAGTCGATAAGATGACAGCGGATCTTTCTGAACTACAAGAATTATTGCATGGAATGCTTTTACTTGGCGAAGTGACTCCTCGCTCTTCTGATTATCTTATCTCATTTGGAGAAAGATTATCTATCAATCTAGTTGCAGCTGCTCTAAATGATTTAGGTACCAAAGCAGTAGCCCTTACTGGAAAAGATGCAGGAATAGTAACTGATTCAAATTTTGGTGAGGCAAAACCCCTTATGGACACAACAAGATTACACGTTTCTCATACAATTGATGCATTCTTGGAAAAAAAGACTTTACCTATCATTGGAGGATTTGCAGGAGCTGATCAGCATGGAAACATAACCACTTTTGGAAGAGGAGGCTCAGATTATACTGCAACAATTATAGCTTCTAGTATCAAGGCTGATGAAGTATGGCTTATGAGTGATGTAGATGGTTTAATGACAACCGATCCAAAAATTGTGAAAAACGCCAAGGTCCTAAAGGAAGTTTCTTATATCGAGGCTATGGAAATGGCGCTCTTTGGTGCAAAATACATTCATCCAAGAGCATTAGAACCATTAGTTACAAAAAAAATACCACTTAGAATAAGAAGTACATTTAATGTTAAAAATCCTGGAACATTTGTAACTGCTACTCCAAAAGCTGATGCACAAAAAACAGTAAAATGTGTTAGTGCAATACGACACACTGCACTTATAGATGTTAGAGGAGGAAGTATGGTTGGTGCACCTGGAACTGCTGCTACAATATTTTCTACACTTGCCAAAGCTGGAGTCAACGTTATGATGATCTCACAAAGCCCATCAGAATCAAGTATATCGATTATCGTAAAAAAGAATGATCTAGACAAAGCTGTTAATGCACTTGAAATGAATCTGTTAGGTAAAATAATAAAAAAAGTAGATGTGACAGTTGATGTCGCAATAATTGCATTAATCGGATCCGGTATGAGGGGAATTGTTGGTGTTGCGTCAAAAGTCTTTGCTGCTGTTGCAAAAAAAAGAGTAAATGTTGTAATGATTGCACAGGGCTCTTCTGAGCTTAATTTGGCATTTGTAGTAAAAGATGTTGATTGTAATACGGCAGTACAGGCACTACATGATGAATTTGAACTTGCAAAAATAAATTAATTTCATAAATTGAGTTCAAAAATGAGAATTGAGCCTTGGAAAAAGCATTTATGTAAAACAATGATTCGGACTTTATGAACAAATACATTCTTTTGATTGCAATTTTTGCTATTTCTGCTGTTATACTTTCTATACCATTACTTTCAAATCAATATGTCAATGCAGGAATGATAAAAAAAATACAATTCACACAGACATTTACCTCATCACAAGATCCCGGTCAAGGGCATGATAGTGAACAGATGGCAATTATTTTATCTCCTAATAATGGAACTTTGTATAGTGGTTCATTAACATATGCTGCAAGTGAGCCAGTACAAATCATAATTTTGCATCAAATAGACAAAGCTGATGCAAAAGGTCAGCCTACATGGACAGTTGATGGCAACACCATTTTTGCTGAAACTGTAGTGGATCCTGGTACAAACGCAGGTTCTTATGATTTTACAGGAGCAGCAGTTGGTCTGCATTCTACAAATTCTACTGCATTTACAACAACTGTCAGTGTTGATGGATGGATACGAGGACAAACACCTGAAGCAATGCAACATTACGCAGACTCTGCAATAACACAATCTTCATTAAAATTATCAAGTGCAAGTGTTTCTGCAAAAATTCCGATGCACTTGGGATTATTCAACACAAGTCCTGTTTATTATATCATAACTGACACTAACGATAAAAAAAGTGCCACTGTAATCTCTGAAAAGCAAAAATGGAAAGTTGGAAACTCACCAACCCTAAGCAATCTTCCAAAAAAATCGTTAGGCAAAGTCTATCTCTTCGATAATGGAATTATGGGTAGTGGAACTAATGGATTTCAAAATGATGTCTTTTCAAGTACTCCTGTACAAGATCAATACACTCCACTTAGATCTGTAATACATGTAATTTGGAATACAAACAATGCTACAGAAATTTTAGATTCTGAACAAAAAATTCTTGATGCAAATATGACAGGCAAAGTAAAACTTAGCAACATTGGCATAATCATAAACATGCCGCAGATCATGTGGCCAGGTGGTCAAATGTCAATTAGAGAAAATAAAAATCTAGAACAAAAACCATTTGAAGGGGGGCAAATTCTTGACATTAATACCAACAATATGGTTGTTACCTTTGTAGCTCACAGATCATGGGGACCAGATGGTAAAACCATTTACTATATTGTTACTGATGCCACAACAGAAGGACCAGCTAAAATGATGGGTATAACAAATACACCTTCACTTTCCTTACTTAGTCCTGCATTCATAGACTTTTTTCAATTTACAAACGGACTAACCGGATCAGGACCTTTTGGTTTCCAACCAGGAATTAGTAGTGCATCTCCAGGATACGATACATATGGACCATTATGCAAGATATCTCTGGTTTCTTGGAAAGATCCAACTCAGGCAAAACTTCTTGAAAACATGGAAGATATTAACACAAAGAAATCGACAGGAGACATAACAGTACAACCTGCAAAAGTTTTAGATACTGACTACGTATTGAATTGTCCATTTATAGATCCATTTCAGTAAAATTAGTTATTTTTTATGAAAACGGATAAATTTCCTTAAACAACGGTTTATTGTAACATGACTGGAAAATTATACATTGTAGGAGTTGGTCCTGGTCATCACGATCACATGACTTTTCGTGCAAAACAAGTGATCGAAGAAAGTAATACCATTGTTGGATATGAAACCTATGTCAATCTGGTAGAGGATCTTATTGCTGGAAAGGAAGTTCACAGATATGCTATGACTCAAGAGGTAGAAAGAGCTCATCAATGCATTGATCTTGCCAAATCAGGAAAAATAGTCTCACTTGTTTCAAGTGGAGATCCAGGAATTTATGGAATGGCCGGTCTCATCTATGAAGTACTTGCAGAAGAAGGATGGGATAGAAAAAATGGTTTGTATGTTGAAATAGTACCAGGGGTGTCTTCACTCAATTCCTGTGCTGCTCTTGTCGGTTCTCCACTCATGACAGATTTTGCTGTTGTAAGCATGAGTGATTTATTGGTTCCATGGGAAATAATAGTAAAAAGAGTAGAAGCAGCTGCACAAGGAGATTATGTGATAGTTATTTACAATCCATCTAGCAAAAAAAGAATTCATCAACTACAGGACACACGAAAAATTTTGTTAAAATATAGATCTCCAACTACACCAGTTGCAATAGTAAAAGGAGCATTTAGGGAATCACAAACAATAGTTCTAACAGATCTAGAAAACCTTGAAAATCATGCAGATCAGCTTGGCATGATTAGTACTGTAATAGTTGGAAATTCTTCTACATATACATACCAAGACTTGATGATCAACCCTCGTGGATATACATCAAAGTACAACATAATAGATCCACAAAAAAACAGAAACTAGTATGAAATCAGTCCAAGTGGGTCTTACACTACCACAAGGATGGCTTGACGAATTTCCTGATAACAATGCATATGATCAATTTCTTTTTTCAAAATCTGTTGCGCTAAAGGCTGAACAGCTTGGATACAATGCCGGTTATGTATATGATCATTTCATTCCATATTATGGAGATAAGAGAACGATGCCGTTTTTTGAAGCATATACACTTCTTTCTGCAATTGCAGGTGTTACATCAAAACTTAGAATTGGTCAAGTAGTAACTTGTAACTCATATCGTTCTCCTACTCTTTTGGCAAAAATGTCTTCTACCTTAGATGCGATAAGCAATGGAAGACTAGAATTTGGTATTGGTGCTGGATGGTTTGAATACGAATACAAATCATATGGATATAATTTTGACAAGGCCTCAACGAGGATAGAACAACTTGACGAATCCATATCTATAATTAAAAAAATGTGGCAAAAGGAAAAATCAACCTTTAATGGAAAACATTATTCCATAAAAAATGCAATATGTAGTCCAAAGCCATTGCAAAAACCATATCCTACAATAATGGTAGGAGGTGCTGGTCAAAAACTCATAGCAGTAGTAGCAAAACACGCTACACGGTACAATCACCCATTTGGAACTCCAGAAATTCTACAAAATAAAATTGAAATGCTCAAAACACAATGTAAAAAAATTAAACGTGATCATAACGAAATTGAAAACTCTGTTTTGTTAAGAGTACTGGTTGGCAAAGACAATGATGAAGTTAAACGAATCATATCTAAATTAAAAAAGAAAAACGAATCCATAACAGAATTTGTTACACGTTCAAAAGATAGTATAGCTCTTGGCACTCCAGACGATGTAATTGATCATCTAAGACAATACGTTGACATTGGTATACGTTATTTTATTGTGAATTTTATAGGACTTTCAAATTCACTTGAAATGCTTTCATTATTCTCAGAGAAAGTAAGACCGGAGCTTTAGGTAGTTTGTTTGATTGCATTAACAAGCTCTTCACTTAAGGCAAGTTTCTGACGAATAGGCTTGATAATCTCTATGATATATCTGGAAACTGTTTCTTTAAGGTCAGAAGGATGTAGTTTCTTTTCTGCAAATTCTTTTTCTAGTTGTTGATAGCTGGTGAATGTTATATTCCCACCAAACTTTGAAGGTCTCTCAGCAGTAATTTCCTCAAACTCATGGAAAATCAGATGTCTTGAAATCTCTAAAAGCGGATTATTTTCAACAATTCCTTCTGGGCACCAAGCTTTTTTGAACTTCGATTTTATCTCATCGTCAGAGTCATGAATAAAAATCCCTGATCCTGATTTGGATTTGCTCATTTTAGTACTAGTAAAGCTAGAATCCTTAACATCACTAGTTTGTGGTTCTGATAAACCTGGAAGAATGTGATGGTGAACAGCCACAGGAACTTTCCATTTCATTTTTGGGAAAATTTCTCTTACAAGCATGTGAATTTTTCTTTGATCCATGCCTGCATGAACAATGTCAAGATCCATGGCATGTATGTCAACAGCTTGCATGGGGGGATAAAGCAACTGACCCAAGTCTATTTTTTCTTTTTCTGTTCTTCCCATAATTGTAAGTGATCTCATAGCACGTTCAAGTGACATGTGTTTTGCAAACTTCACAAGATCTAACCAATACTCCTTTCTTAACTCATAAAGCTCAGAACCTTGAATTATTTTTACACCAGGGCAAAAAAGCTTGAAAGCATCTGCATAGTATTTAGAAACACTCTTAATTTTTTCCCAATCTCCTCCAAGCTTATTATTGATAAAAGTGTGCCAATCAGCTAAAAAGACTGTAGACTCTACTCCTGCCTTGATAAAATCATTGATCTTAAAACCAGTTAGTATAAGACTTCCAAGATGTAAGAATCCAGAAATTTCTAATCCAATGTAGTGTTTTGGATGTGAATTTGTCTTGAAAAGATTTTCAAGTTCCTCATTGGTTACTACTTCTTCAGTAGGATCTTTTGTCACAAGTGCTATTTTTTCTGTAACATCCAATGCGAGTCAAATTTTCCTTTGTAACCCTATAAAGTTACGCATCAAGTTCATGGTGTTGTTTCCTTGGTCTTGTACTAAGATAGAGTGCATGTGAGCTTATTATAAAACCTGCAAGGAACATCTTTGTTGCAAAGATTAGATTCCATGGTCTATTTGGATCAGGATATGCAATAGTTAACGAATCTATGTTTGGTACCTTTCCAGCCACAATGCCTGCAGTAATTTGTGCATTAAGAATTACAAAATTATAAATTGCTTCATAAAGACAGATTGTAGAAAATCCTACTAACATCAACTGAAGAAGAGACAATCTCCATGATGGAATGCTGGTAGTTTTCTTCCATCCTATTCTTGTTACGCAATACCATCCTACTATAGTAGAAAAGAATAACCAAGTTGTCAGTTTAGCAAAATGACTAGTAGGAAATTCAGTTTTTACAAGAACCTCTCCCATTACATACGTGCCTTTAGTTAACCACTCTTCAAACATAGCATAGATTCCAAATGCTGTGATAGATGCCATTATTACTGCACAAGCATAGAAAATGTACAGAAATATCTTGTATCCGGCTTCATTTTCTTGCAAGTGCACTTTCATTCAACTTCAATTGTTTTCATCTGAAATATAAAAATTGGTTTTGAATAAATTCCAGAGGTTTATTATAGTATTTATAATCATATTTCTGCAGTTGAAAATCCCGATAAATATACCAATAATTGGCAAAGAAGAAATCAATGAAGTAAGAGCTGTACTAGTGGAAAACTCTCTTACATCTGCAGCAAACTCGGGCGGTAAAAGGGTACAAGAATTTGAGAAGCTTCTCTCTTCATTTGTTAAATCAAAATATGCAGTAGCAGTAAATTCTGGTACTGCTGCACTACAAGCAGCACTATATTCACTTGACATCAAACAAGGAGACGAGGTGCTTCTTCCATCATTTACATTTGTTGCGACTGCAAATTCTGTAGTATCGGTTGGAGCAAAACCTGTTTTCGTTGATATATTAAAAGAAAACTATACTATGGATCCTGATGATTTAAGAAAAAAAATTACAAAAAAATCCAAGGCAATAATTCCTGTTCATTTGTATGGAAATATGTCTTACATGAATGAGCTGTCTGAGGTAGCAAACAAATACAATTTAGAAATAATTGAGGACGCTGCACAGTCACTTGGTACAACTTACAAGGGGAAACATTCAGGTACATTTTCTAAACTTGGGTGCTTTAGTTTGTATGCAGCAAAGGTAATGACATCAGGTGAAGGTGGTGCAATAGTTACTAATGATAAAAACCTTTTTGAAAAATTGCGCAAAATAAGGAATCATGGTATGCTACATGGTTATGATACAAGAATTCTTGGTTTGAACTTGAGACTTCCAGAAATTAGTGCGGCAATAGCAAAAATACAAATGAAAAAACTAGGTAGCTTTCTAAAGCAAAGACAAAAGAACGCTATAGCTCTTACTGAACTTTTGTCTGACTTGGACATCGTAATTCCTCATGAAAGAAAAGGTGAGAAGGTTAATTGGTATCTTTTTACAATTGCCATTAAAAACAGGAACAAAATAATGAAAAAACTAAACTCTGAGGGAATTGGTGCAACAGCTTACTATTCAATTCCTGTACACAAGACTCCATTTTATAATACAAAACAAAATCTTGACGTTACAGACTGGGCTGCATCTAGTGTTTTAAGCTTACCAGTTCATCCACTAGTAAGTAAGCAAGATCTCGAATTAATATCAAAAGCCATGCATAAAGCTGTCAAGACATGAATTTAATAGAAAACCTTGCTGGCGAAATATGTAAAATTATTCTTCCTATAAATGAGGAAGTATTTTTTGGGGACCCCAAATCTTCACTTGCCATTTGCACTCTTTCAAGTATGGATCTGCTAAAAGAAATTGTCGATTCTAATCTGTTGTCAAAAGTTGCCCTTGTAGGAAGACTATTTTCTGAAAACAAAGGAATCGATTCATTGGTCAGACATGTAATATCAAATAAAAATTTAGAAACAATTCTACTTTGCGGAAAAGATACACCTGGACATAAACCAGGACACTCACTTCTTAATCTTTATAAAAATGGAGTAGATAGTCAAGGAAGAATAATTGGCTCATCTAGTCCTGATCCTATACTGACCATAACAAAATCAGAAGTTCTTGAATTTCAAAATCAGATAAAACTTATTGATGAGATTGATGAAACTAGTATTTCCAAAATTAAGCTTTCAATTAATACTGCACTAAAAATCTAGTAACCGTTTTTCTGTCGTTCTTGATTAATTTTATTTTTCTTTTGATACTCATTAAAGATATCATCAGGAGTCATATTCAATTCAAGAGAAGCTTGTATAACAAAATGCCATATGTCTATGAGTTCCTCACGAGCGGCAGCCTGATCAAAATTAGTTGGTTTTTTCCACCACTTCCAGTTTGTAGTTCTTTGTAATTCTATTGCCTCATGAACTATGGCTGTACAAAGAGCAGAAATTTTTCCTTCTACATTCTTTGGATATCTATCTAGATTCATCATTTTTTCCAAATTCTTTTGTAGCTTGAATATTGTTTCTAGTCTATCTTCCATGATCTTGATTTTAATTTGATATCTATAACCTTTGTTAGAATCTAACCATATTCCTATATTTTTTGAATCTTTTCTGAATTTGTGATCTCTTTAGATTTGTTAAACCATATACCCCGTATTTTTCTACAGCAAATGATCCCATTATGTTTCCATAGACTGCAGCTTCACGAATAGTTGAGATTTTTGTGCTATTCTTGTTCGCCATGTATCCAATCATGCCACCTGCAAATGAGTCACCTGCTCCTGTAGGATCTACAATATCTTCCATTGAAAACGCAGGTGATGGGAAAACTACGTCATCATAAAAAAGTAGAGAACCATGCTCGCCTTTTTTGATAATTACATATTTTGTTCCCCACTCCATGATTTTTTTGGCACATGTTATGAGGTTATGAGTTTTAGTCAGAAGCTTTGCTTCCTCGTCATTTATTACAACCGAATCTACCACACCCATCATTTTTATGACATCATTTCTTTTGCTAGAGATCCAAAAATTAATAGTATCACACATCGAAAACTTGACCCTGTCAAACTCTTTTATGATTTTAGTATTCTGTACAGGATCGTTATTTGCAAGATAAACAAATTCTGATTTTCTGTACTTTTCTGGGACGATGGGTCTAAAGCCCTCAAGAACATTAAGCTCTGTCTTATTTGTAGTTCTAATGCTTAATGTCTCATCATAACTTCCATCATATCTGAATGTTTTTCCATTTGCACGTACTACGCCTTTCAAATCAACAAATTTGTTTAAAATATTGTGATATCCTTTTGGAAAATCTTGACCTATTACTGCAATAAGCCCAGGTTTTACAAAAAAACTGGCTGAGATTGCTGCATAAGTGGCAGCACCCCCAAGTACGTTTTTTAGAATTTTTGAAGGTGTCCTTATAGTATCTAGTGCAACAGAACCAAAAACTGTCAGCATATTTTGCTGATTTACGTACCGTGTATAAATGCGCTAGCTTCGTCTTGTGTAGGATAGTATGTAAAGGGAATATTAATTGAAGCAACAAGGAAATCGTATTTTGTTGTTCCAGTTAATTTTACAGATGGAACATTATCATTTTTGTTATATTTATCAAGAATTGCATTATCTGCTAGAAATGGTGCCTTTTCAACAGTATTTCCCATAGCGGGTATTGTAGACGGTTCTAGTGTACCACTACCAAGATCTTGGCCTTCAACAGATATGACAAAGTCAGTTTTTCCTACATTTAGAATCATTAATGATGGATTCTTAAATTCAAGCTGCATGTTGTAAAGTGTGCCATCATTAGTTCTTTCTACAATCTTGCTGTCTACTATGGCTACATGAAGATGAGTGACAGAAACATACTGAATATACCCAAAAGCACCAACCGCGCCTATTATTGCTATTATCATGATTACCTTAGAATTCTTTTGCATACTATCTCAACTAAAAATTCCTTTTTAGCATACATAGGAAAAAAAACCAAATAATTTGTGTAAAAATTTTGATCTGTTTTCTAAGCTACTTAGAGCTAATAGAATAAATGAAAATACTCAAATGGATTGATACGAATGGCCAAAATTAGACTAAAATTCGGTGAAAATGAGATAGAAGTAGAATCTAAGGACTTTTACGTAGACAATAAAAGCATAGACGAAGTCATATACAATCTTTCTAGGTTTGTAGCAAGAAATCAAACAGAAGAACAAAGAACAAATGCACCAGTAGAAATACTAAGAGAAGCACTAAATGAACCAAGAACAAATTATCTAAGTTCACTTGAAGATGCTGAAATTCATGAACCTGAATTCGTTCAACCAATTTCTATTGATAGAAATCAGATAAGAAGCAAAATACACATACTAGCACGGGATTCTTTTTTTGAACAACCAAGAACAGTTTCAGAGGTTGTTGCACAACTCCGTGAATATGGTTGGGCTGCTGTGCCATTAGATGTTTCAAAGATACTAGCAAATATGGCCTTGAAAAAAGAAATACAGAAAGACATGAGAGAAAAGCGTAGCTATTACTCAAACAAGATAATAATACAGTTCAGCTAGACTTGTAACCGCAAATTTTGCAGGGATCAAATACATCTCCTTCCAAGTGGTCAAAATGAACATTACATTTTCTACATGTGTGGTGCATGTCAAAATACCCATCACTTTCGATCTCGCCTACCTGTTCTGATTTTAGATCAGTGCTTCCACATTTTATACAATGGCAACCACATTGCATAAAATCCATTTATGGAATACTCCTAATAATCTAGTTGAAATTTAAGCGGTTTCTAAACTGTAATGCAATTACAGCGGTAATTCCTATAACCAACGGCACAAACAATGGAAATTCAGGAATTGCAGTTGTGCCTGTTAACTGAATTGTACCAGCTTTGGATGGGTGTAATCCAATCCAAGCATGAGTTCCATTATTGTAAAATGTGTCGGTTAAAGTGCCATTACCGTTAATCTTTCCTTGATATGGTCCCCATAAAAGCTCCTGCGGCATTATTACCGTTACAAATGAATGTGGTTTATTGATGTTAAATGCATAGGCTTTTGCTGATTGGTCAAATGTATGTGGACCCAAATCTGAAAGAGTTCGTATACCTACTGTGAAATTATTGTTTTGCCATTGTACATTTTGTAAAGTCACTGGTTCATTGATAATGTAGTCCAAAGTAAAACCCACACCATGCTGTCGAAGTCCATGATCACCAAGATAAACTGGTCTATAATTGGCCCAAATCGTGTCCGTTCCTTTTGGCAAGTAAAAGTCTGTATAACCTGCATCTGATGGTTCTGTATAATTCCATTCCCAAACACCATTAATTTGAGATACGGCATTTGTTAGATCATATTTGATTATAGTCAAATTTCTTGATGTGGGAGGAAACAATACTGATTTTTGAGCTGTGGCTACACTGAAATATTGTACAGAACTGCCATTTTGATCCGTTACAGAAAAGTTTGTCATGTTTCCTTTTACTGTAATTACCTGAATTGCTACTGCACTGTTACCTTTAACAAAATGTGTCACGTGAGCTGTTCCGCTTCCATCAAGTACAATTTTAATGTCTTCCATTGGTTTTTGCCCCATTGTTAATTCCTGACCAAAAACTTGTGACATTGATAAAAACATCAATGACACTATTAAAATTGAAAGTAATTTTCTCAAATTCATTATCCCTATTCTGATATTGTTACATGAAGCATTTTTGCTTCCTGATGTGGGCAATCATTTTTGTCTCGTGGCAAATTCACTATTTTGTCTGCTACATCCATACCTTCTGTCACTTTACCGAAGACGGTATACTGTTTATCAAGAAAAGTACTATCTGTTGTAACTATGAAAAATTGTGAGCCAGCACTATTAGGATCCATTGCACGAGCCATAGAGACTATTCCACGAAGATGTGATTTGGAACTAAATTCGGCTTTGATAGTATGGCCTGGACCACCCGTACCCCACTTACTTTTATCTAACTTTTTGGTATTTGGATCTCCACCCTGAACCATGAATCCTGGAATAACCCTGTGAAATAACGTTCCGTCGTAGAAGGAGCCCTTTGCAAGTTTTGTGAAATTTCTCACCGTTTCAGGTGCAAGTTCTGGTAAAAGATCAAAAACTATCTTGCCAAAATTTGTCTCTATTGTAGCCTTGGGCATTTTCTTCAAACTGGGTCATTTAATCATAAGAACCTTTCTTCACAATTGTTTATGTTAAAGATTGTTTGGCATTGTAAATACAGGCTACTGTTAATACTGAAGAAATTATACCAAATAATCTAATTATCACAAAAATGAATCAAAAAATTCCAAGACTTTTAATTTCCATAATCAATTAACATAACAATAGATAAAGCCCAGCATGTTATTTTTTGATAAATTATATACCTAGGTTCAATCTTATTTGAACTAGGAAAAATCTTTTATGTAATCAAAATTTTTCCATTTTTTTTAAATATGAAAGTAATACAAAAAAGATAGTAACAGTCTTATATAGAAGATCTGAAAAATACAAAACGTGAATCGCTCTACTCAAAGCACAAATATTAAACAAGCCATAAACTCGTTGCTTGACAAGGGCCTTACAGATAAACAAGATATCTATACCAAAGTGGTAGAAGAGCTTGGTGTTCCAAGACCAACAGTAAGGCGAGTAGCACGAGATCTACGAAATGAACTTTTACAAAAAATTCAGATTTTGCAGTCTGAGGTTCCAAAACTTGGATCAGGCGATAAAGATACTAGTACCGACTAGCAAAATCTTTCCTTTTTATAATATGTATTTTAGATCTGATAATTTCCATTACTGTTATATTCTAGGAATCGTGTGATAAAATTATGGGGCACATTCCTACCATAGTAGTTATTTGTCTTGCTTCTGCTCTTACAGCACTATACTTTGTGCTCCCAGATGCAGTACACTTTGCTATGATAGTCTTCATTGCAGCCGCATGGTTTCTTGCTGCAATATGTTGGTTAGCACAAAAGAGTGCTGACTATATTACGAAGGGCGGATACGGTCATGAAGAAAAAAAAAAGCTAGTCAACACTAATAGTCATCAACAAACAGTACAGGTAACTTCAAACCAAATCAAACAAGCCAAAGTCGCACTTGGTGTAGAGTTAGATGAATTACGAAACATTGTAAAAAATAAAGATAGTGAGATTGAAAACCTAAAAAATGAGATTGCTAGTCTGCAGACTCTTGTACAAATAGAAGCCCTCAAGACAGAGCTTGCAAATCTAAAAGCACTAGCAGCAAAAGAAAGCTCAAAGAAAAAATAATTATTTACAATGTGAACAGCTAATCTTTCCGTGATTTTCTTTACAGCCGGGACAGCTTACTGCACCACCAAAATGGCAATTACAACGACATCCATCATTTAATTTCTCTTCTGGTACCATTTGATATACATTAATTATGCGTCATCTTAATATGTAACTTTTTCAAAAGAGAATTTATGAAGTATATACTTGGTATGGCGATAGGAATCATTTTACTATTATTACCAAGCCTGAGCTCTGTATCACAAGGAGTCCAATGGGATCCAAAATTAGTTGCCAATGACAATATTCAATTAGAAAAATCAATAGTGTACATGCATATTTCAGCTGATAACAAACTTCCATTTGGTTGTGTTTGGGGCAAAGTAACAGACGCTGTACCAGGATATCCAGTAGTAGTTCAGATTTATAAAAATGATAAACCAGTTTATTTTGCCCAAGTAGATATGAAAAGTGATGGTTCATACGAACACTATTTTAGAATTAAATCTGTAGATGGTAATAATGTGATTAATATTTTCCAGGGAGATTACACTGTTGACATCTTCAAAACAGTTTATGCTACAACTCCTCCAACTACAACCTAAGAAAGTTTTCATAATTTCATCTAATACTGTAATAAAGCGGGCTCGGAGGGCTTCGATCCCTCGACCTGTAACTTAGGAGGCTACTGCGCTATCCATGCTACGCGTCAATAAGACTCTGCGCTACGAGCCCAGAAAAAATCAGTCTTGTTAACAATTTAAGCGTAATCAAGATTTGAAACTATCATCTGTCTGATTTGATTCCAGGTTGGATCATTCAGACTGTTCCATTTTTCATAAAATACAACATCTTTCAAATCAAGTCGTGGAAGCCAACCAGCTGCTTCTAGATCTGGTTTTTCTGCAAACTCTGAAACATGACCCAGACACAAGTATGCAATGGGAACAACATGTTCTGGTATTTCAAGAATTTTTTTCAGATCATCATTTGAAAGTATGCTGACCCAACCAAGCCCAATGCCTTCTGTTCTTGCGGCAAGCCAAAGATTCTGTATCGCACAACATACACTGTAAATTCCGGTTTCAGGAATACTTGATCTTCCTATTACAAAGGGGCCAAATTTCGTAGGATCATATGTTACACATACATTTACTGCCGAAGACAAAATTCCTTCTAACCTTAAGGAAAGATATTTTGTCTTCTTTGGATCCTCGACAAGGGTTGCAGAGCGTTTTCTTTCATTATCAAACGATTCTTTTACTTTCTTTCTGGTCTCAACATCTTTTATCAGAATAAAATTCCATGGCTGAGAAAAACCTACAGATGGTGCATGATGCGCCGCATTTAGAATTTTAGACAGAGTCTTATCATCAATTGGCTTTGGTATAAAATGAGATCTCACATCACGTCTTGAAAAAACTGCTTTGTAAAAACCGTTTTTTTCATCTTGGGAGAATTCTTCATTCATCAAATACCCACCAGTAACAATGCATATTATTCTTGTTTTCTCAAATTAAACGTTAATAACGCCTACAAGAAGAGTCGTATTTTAACGGGCCGATCGTCTAGTTGGTTAGGATACCGCCCTGACACGGCGGTGGTCGAGAGTTCAAATCTCTCTCGGCCCATCTGTTTTTATTCTATAATTTTATGTAGTATCAGTGCACAAATTTACTCAAAAAGAAATTGAGTTTTTACAAAATAATGAAGCATGTAGAATAGCAACCTCTCATGATAACATACCACATGTTACTCCAGTTACATATTATTTTGAAGATGGTTTTTTCTATCTGGCGACAGATTATAATACAAAAAAATATTCCAATCTTAAAAAAAATAACAAAATAGCAATAACTGTAGACATTTACATGTCTGGAAAACATAAGGCTGTAATCGTACAGGGAACGACAGAATTTATTGAAAAGGGATCAGAATACAAGCAGTTGTATGAAATTTTTTATAAAAAATTTTCATGGGTTAGAGATAATCCTTGGAAAGAAGGAGAAGCGCCCTTTGTTAAAATAAAACCAAAAACAAAGACCAGCTGGGGTCTAAACTAGCCAAATGTAGATTCAAAATCTCTTGTAATTAGAGTCCACGCCGACTCTACGGTTACCTGACCTGTTACCTTGTAGCTAACTAGCTGACCATTTATGATGGATTGGTATTCATTAGAAATTTGATCAGTATCCACAAGTTCAAACGTATTAGTAAATGTCACTGTGCTACTGGGGAACAGTGGCGCTCTTCCAGCCATGGCAATGTCCTCCGTACTATAATGACCACTTCCAAGATGCTTACCATTTACAAACAAATCATAATTGATAGAAGGAATGGTAGATGTTATAGTAGTAGGATTTGTTACATTAAACAATACTTCAAGATGAGCTCGATTGTTTATCTTGTCTACATCAATTAACTTTACGCCAGCCAAATCTATGTTTATTTGTTTGAGAGTATCTTGACCCGAGTTTGCAAATAAAACTAAAGAAAGCATCAAAACTCCCAATCCAGCAAATGCACTAAATATAACAACTCGACCCCTACTGACCAATTCAACAGCTACGGGTTCTATAGAATTAAAAAACCTTCTCAGGATCCTAATAGATATTACTTGTAATAATAAAATATACGGATAATGCCAATTTTGGATGCCATACTGATGTGGGCACATCTCGTTTCTGCTTCTATATGGGTAGGAGGCTCAATTTTCATTGGAATTGTTTTGGCACCATTATTGAAGACAATCTCAGAATCGGTCGAAGAAAGAGTGGCAATAATGATTCGGGTGGGAAGAAAATTTAACAAGATTGCAATTCCATCCTTAGCAATTTTGATTTCCACTGGACTTTACAGCTCATCTAACATTCTAAGTAGACCTCAATTCTTGTTTTCTACAAATTATGGAATAATACTTGTAATAAAGATAATTCTTGTAATTTCTTTACTTGTGATGTTTACTATTCATGTTAGGATAATTCGAACTGAAATTGAGAAAAAGATTGAATCAAAAGAAATGCTACCAGAAATAGTTCAAAAACTTCGTTCAAAAATAATTTCTCTTGGCAGAATCATGGTCTTTGTTTCTATAACTATATTGCTTATGGCAGCACTACTGCATTCAGGCATATGAGTTTCCTTTTATTCTAACCTCAAAACCATCATCTAATTTTCCTATTCCATATTTGCAGTTTGTAATTTTTGAAGCGACAAAGAGGTTTGTCTCTAAGTGTTTCGTAATTTTGTTTACTCTAAAGACCGAAGTCTCACTAATCAAAGCCAAAGGAATTACAAGCATATCTGAAAGAAAGTGATCCACTCCTAAATTCGACTCTAAAAACCTGTTTGCTACAATCTGTCCAATTTCTTTCATATTTTTGTTAAATATCACATCAGAGCCAATAATCGAGCTATCATCATGCGCAAAAGCCAAGAGTGAATATCCTTTGTCCAGCGCATGCTCTTCTTTTATCTCATAATCACAAGACAAACCTTTACTTTCAAGAATATTTTTGGCTTCAATTATCTCCTTTTCAACTGATTCTTTTGAGATCATAGAATATGAACAAAGAAGTTTTACTTTTTTTATAGTTCTTTTTAGTAGAGAAACAGGTTTGATTTTTTCATAAGGTAATACTTGTACATCTACAAGTCCACCGCCTTTTGGGTAATATCCGCGTTTTTTGATATCCATAGAAAAATTAATTCCAATTCTAGAATATGCTTCTTGTAAAATAAATTTGGTATAGTTACTTGTTGGACTCCAAGCAACATCAGTTCCACCAATTATTGACAATTTTAAATTTTTTTTCGAAATAGCTACTGCAGGAATTAAAACTTGTAAAATTAATGGAATACTCCCAGCAGTTCCGACATTTTCATTTAAAGTGGAGTCACTAACCTTGGAAGGAAAAAATCTAAGCATAGTTGATCCAATATGTAATCCATCTACTTTGGCATTACAAATTTTTGCAAGAATTTTAATTCCAGTAAGATGCTGTGGCCTTAAACCGGGAACATCTCTGCCCTTACGTATGTTTTCAATTTCTATTGGTATTCCAGTTATTGATGAAAGTGTTACCGCAGTTCGAATTATTTGTCCGCCACCTTCACCGTATGACCCGTCTATTTTTAGTGGTTCCATAAACAATTGAATTGTCTAGCCGTATAAGTAATGATAGTTTTTTAAAGAATTAAAATCAATTTTTATTATGAATGGTCTTTTAATTGGTAGGTTTCAACCTTTTCATAAAGGACATCTTACAGCAGTAAATTTTGGACTCTCTCAAGTAGAGAATCTTTGGATATGTATAGGCAGCTCAAATAAAAACAATGAAAAAAGAAATCCATTTTCTGCTGATGAAAGAAAGGAAATGATACTATCTTCTTTAGATAAATCTGTCTTAAACAGAGTTCAGATATTTTACATTCCAGATGTAAATGATCACGCAAAGTGGACACATCATGTTGATTCTATTGTACCAAAGTATGACGTGGTATTCTCAAATGATGATTTCACAATAACGCTTTATCAAAAACGTGGAATCAAGATTATTCCAGTACCTCTATTACAAAGGGAAGTGATCTCTGGAACCAATATTCGTGAAATGATAGCAATGGGAAAAAACTGGATGGAACTTGTGCCAGAAGGAACTAAAAACGTATTATTAAAAATAGATGCAGAAAGACGACTCTCAAAAATTCTGTAATTATAAATAGTGGTTCCTAATCGTTAAGATTGGAGAATTTATTTGGAATATTTGGTTATGTTGCCTGGGCCAACGAACGTTCCCGAAAGAGTTACCCGTGCAATGTTTACTCCTACAATAAATCACAGGAGCAAAGATTTTGTTAAGTTATACACTGATGTTATAGAAAAAACACAAAAGGTCTTTCAAACCTCACATGACATTGTTGCATTAACTGCGTCAGGAACTGGAGCAGTAGAAGCATCAGTTGTAAATCTAATAAAAAAAGGAGATAAAGTAATAATTCCTGTAAACGGAGAATTTAGCAGTAGACTAGCTACAATGCTAGAATGGCAAGGAGCAAACGTCATCAGACTTACAACTCCTTTTGGAGAAAATGCAACTTTTGATCAAGTAAAAGAAGCCTTTGATAACAACAAGGACGTAAAGGCATTCTATGTAGTCTATAATGAGACATCTACAGGAACACAAGTGAGATACTTGGATAAGATCTCGAAACTTACCTCAAGAAATGACTCATACTTTGTAGTTGATGCTGTCTCAATACTAGGCGGAGAAGAATTACCTGTAGACAAATGGGGAATAGACGTCTGTATTGCAGCAGGACAAAAGGCAATGGCTGCACCTCCTGGAATTTCACCAATATCAATTAGTCCAAAAGCAAAAAAATACATGCTTGCAAATCCACCCCCAACTTTCTACTTTAACTTGGCAAGATACTTCAAATATTATGATGATACAAAAGAGACACCATTTACGCCAGCACTCCCACTACTTTATGCATTCAGAGAAGCACTTGACATTATTTTAGAAGAGGGAATGGAGGCAAGAATAAAAAGACATAGAGTCTGCTCTGATGCATTTTATTCCGGTCTTAGTGCAATGGGTCTTAGTCCATTTGCAAAACAAGATGCTAGATCTACTGTTGTAATTGCGCTAAACTATCTGCAAGGACTAGAAGACAAAACATTTAGATCAACACTTTCAGAAAAATTCCGGGTCCTCGTTGCAGGCGGATTTGGTGAGTTAAAAGGAAAAGTATTTCGAATAGGATGCATGGGTGAAGTTCACAAATATCATGTCATGAGAACAATCTCTGCAATCTCCTCAACTCTTGATATGATGGGATACAAGACAAACCCAGAAGCACTCAAAGTAGCTGAAGAAAAACTAAAAGCGCTTTAAACTCATGTTAACTTAATATAAGGAATTCCAAGCACCGATCACATTGACTTTCCAAAAAGGCACACTAGTTTTAGTGGATTACACCGCAAAGGTAAAAGATACTAACGAAGTTTTTGAAACAACTAGAGAAACTGATGCCAAAACAAATTCAATTCATGACGCTAATAGAAGATATCAACCAAGACTCATTTCAGTTGGAGAATCGTGGGTTCTCAAAGGATTAGATGATGCATTATTTAACACCAATGCTGGCGACAAGCTAACTGTAGAGGTACCACCAGAGAAGGGATTTGGAGCAAGAGATCCTGCTAAAGTTCGCATGATTCCACTTCGAAAACTTGGTGATGATGCCGAAAAAGTTTCAGTTGGTGATACAATAGAAATTGATGAAAGAACAGGAATTATTAGATTTATTGGATCTGGTAGAGTTCAAGTTGATTTCAATCATAGATTTGCTGGAAAGACAATACTTTACGATGTTAATGTGATAAAATCTCTTAACACTGATGAAGAAAAGATAATGGGTCTCTTAAAGAGAAATATACCTGTTGATGATTCAAAGCTGAAATTTGAAGTAAAAGGTTCAGAACTTAATGTTACAATGCCAGACGAGATACTTATGGCAGAAGGACTAAGTACAATAAAACGCATTATAGCAAATGACATTTTCAAGTTTGTAAACAATCTAGAAAAGATCAACTATATTGAAACGTACAACAACAAGAAAGCTGAAAAACCAGAAGCCAAACCCGCTGAAGCAAAATCGGAAGAAAAACCAGTACAACCAAAGGCTGCCTAAATTTACAAAACACCAGTATTTTTTGCTAGCGCAATAGCTTTTTCTTCAGTCATTTTTACTTGGTTTAAAATAGTATATCGCTCAGGTCTGAGTGATTGAGCAATAGTAAGAGCTTTTGCAAGAATTTCTGGTTTTAGACCAATTTGTTTTGCGGTAGTTGGAGCTCCTACGTTTTTTAGCATTTGAACAATTTTTTTCCAGTCTTGACCTTGCAGCTTTGCAATCAAGATAGATCCTATACCACATTTTTCTCCATGTAATCCAACACCAGACTCTAGATAATCAATAGCATGAGAGAAGAGATGTTCTGCACCAGAACAGGGTCTGCTACTTCCAGCAATACAGGCAGCAACACCAGAACTGATCAAAGCTTCTACTATCATTCTAACATCTGGTCTTTTTTTGAAATTCTTTGAATTTTCAATTACAATTTTTGCACTCATTGAAGCAAGATTTGCAGCATAGGTTCCAAAATATTCTCCAACATTATCTCTTGCAAGCTCCCAGTCTCTAACCGCAGTAACTTTGGCCATCAAATCTCCGCATCCACTAGCTAGAAGTCTTTTTGGCGCTTTCTCTAGGATCTTAATATCAACAAAGACTCCAAGGGGAGCTGTTGCAATGACGGAATATGGTTTTTCTCCACGTATAGAAACAAATGGACTTGCAATTCCATCATGTGATGCTGAAGTTGGGATGCTAACAAAAGACTTTTTCAAAGTAACTGCTGCCATTTTTGCAATATCTACTGATCTTCCTCCACCTATTCCTATTATCAAATCACTATGATCTTTCCTAATTTCATTGAGAACTTTTTGTACAGATTTTACGTCATTACTTATACTTGTATGCCAGACGTTTTTTATTTTAGAAGAAGCAAATGAATTTGCAACTTTTTTGTATGTTATTTTTTTTACATGATCGCCAGACACAACTGAAACCTTTTTTGGATTAGCTAGATCAGCTATAAACTTTCCAATATCGCCAATATTATTTTCTCCGATGACTATTTTTCTTGGAAGCTCCATTACATGAGAAGGCATAGATTTTTGATGAAATCTCATTATTTATCAATCTCCCGTTTTGCTCAACACAAAGTTATTTAAACGGGTGTTTTCCTAGTCTAGGTATCTTAAGTTAAGGAGAATGTTATTTGTCAGACTATGTTGAACAACACACATTACATGGAACAACTACGGTAGGAATTTCCTGTACCGACGGTGTAGTATTGTGTGCAGACATGAGAGCAAGCGCAGGTTATTTCATCGCAAATAATAACACCATGAAAATACAGCAAATTGACAAGCATGCAGGAATGACGATTGCTGGCGGTGTTGCAGATGCGCAAAACGTTACTGACATGCTAAGATACCATTCTAATATACACAGAATAGAAAAACAAGAATATCTTCCGATAAAGTCTATTGCAAAACTTGCCTCGCTGATATTCTTCCAGAACAGATACTATCCATTTATCGCAGACATACTTGTTGGCGGATATGACAATCTGGGACCATCACTATACAACATAGATATGTTTGGCTCCCTTGAAAAGAAAACCTTTGTGACAACAGGAAGCGGTTCTCCAGTTGCATACGGTCTTTTAGAAAATGAGCATCGTGATGGACTTAATGTAGAGGAAGGAAAGATAATTGCTTTACGAGCTGTAAAAGCTGCAATAACAAGAAACATTGGAACTGGTGACGGAATAAACGTCGCAATCATAGACAAGAATGGATATAGACTCTTGACAAAAGAGCAGAAGAAAGCCATCATTACACTTTAGTGAATTTTAATTGCAAAGAAAACAACAACAACGTGAAATATCGCCATCCACAAACATAATGGGTACAATACTGCAAAGTATCCCAAAAGAAGCTGATGTTACCAAGATAGATTATGAGGGCCCAAGAATTGCAATCTATACAAGAAAACCCCGTTATCTGATGGAACACAACGAAGTAATCTCAAACATGGTAAATGTGATAAAAAAGAGAATCGTTGTGAGAACAGAAGAATCCATACGAAAATCTGAGGAAGAAGCAAGACAGATTCTTACTCAATCAATGCCAAAAGATGCAGATCTGCGTGGCACGTTTTTTGATACTGCAATAGGCGAGGTAACACTTGAAGTAAAGCGACCTTGGCTTTTGTATAATACTGAAACATTCAACATGGCTGATGTTGTTGAAAAGACAGGTTGGAGACTGCGAATAAGAAAAGCTACTGCAAATCAATCACAAACAATACAAACCATAAACTATAACCTAAAGATTTCATCTTCGGAGAGAAGTAAGCACCTCAAACAAGTTGGGGAAGAAATTTTCAGACCAAAACTTTCAGAAGATGCCGAAGTTTCTCTTCTTACATTGGGTGGATTTAGTCAAGTTGGTAGATCTTGTATGCTTTTGACAACACATGAAAGCAAAATTTTGATAGACTGTGGTGTCAACCCAGGTACCAGAAATGCCCAAGAAGCATATCCAAGACTTGATTGGACTAATATCACACTAGATGAACTTGATGCAATTGTAATCAGTCATGCACATCTTGATCATACTGGATTCTTACCTGCACTTTTCAAATATGGCTACAAGGGACCTGTTTATTGTTCTGAACCAACTTTACCAATGATGAATCTAATTCAGCTTGATGCAATCAAAGTTGCTGCCGCCCAAGGCAGAGTTCCACTATATTCTGAAAGAGATGTCAAGCAGGTCATGAAGCAAACAATAACACTTCCATATGGAACTGTAACAGACATTTCTCCAGACATTAAACTTGTTCTTTCCAACGCAGGTCATATCTTGGGCTCTGCTTCTTGTCACTTTCACATAGGAAATGGTGATCATAATTTTGTCTATACTGGAGATCTAAAGTATGGCAAAACGATGCTTCTTGAAAGTGCCTCTTGGAACTTCCCACGTGTTGAAACTCTTCTGATAGAAAGTACGTATGGTGCAAAAGAGGACATACAACCATCACGAGAAGAAGTAGAGGCCGCATTTATCAAATCGGTAAATGAGACGCTAAGAAATGGTGGTAAGGTACTAATTCCAATACCAGCAGTTGGCCGTGCACAGGAACTTATGATGGTAATAGATCAATACATGAAGTCAGGGCAAATAGTAGAATCTCCTGTATTTATGGAAGGAATGATCCAAGAAGCAACATCAATTCATGAGGCTTATCCAGAATATCTTGCACGTGAATTACGACAAAAGATTTTGGAAACAGATGATAATCCATTTGATTCTGAATATTTCACAAATATTGAACATGCTGATGCAAGGGAAGAACCACTACGTGAAGGCCCATGTATTATCATTGCAACATCTGGAATGCTTGAAGGAGGACCAGTCTTGGAATATTTCAAAAATATTGCACCCATTCAGAAAAATAAAATTCTGTTTGTTTCATATCAGGTTAATGGAACCCTCGGAAGAAGAGTGCTTGATGGTTCAAGACAAGTTTCAGTTGTTGGAAAAGAAGGAAAAATAGAAGTAATTAACATAAACTGTTCTACAGAAAAACTTGATGGATTTAGTGGTCACAGTGATTACAACCAACTGATGTCATATGTACACAAACTGCGACCAAAACTACGAAGAGTAATTGTAAATCACGGCGAAAGAAGAAAATGTGAAAATCTTTCTGCATCAATTCACAGAATGTTTAGAATCACAACTGTTTGTCCTCAAGTACAAGAAGGAATAAGACTACTTTAGATCGTACTCTGCTTTCCAGATCTTAACACCTGGAGGAGTAACAATAATTCTTTCTTCTCCTAGTCTTGCAATGTCTGCGTCATGAGTTTTTGCAATGGCATAAATTTCTTCTACTACTTTTCTTAACTCATCTACATTTTTTTGTGCAAGTGGGGTTACCCTTAACACCAAAATCATGTTTTTTTTGATATCCTCTTTTACGGAATGCACATCACTAGTGTCCCTTAGTGTGATGGCTTTCAAGTAAGTGGGTGCCTTTTGGGTCTGCATACAAAGTAGATGCAAAGTACTCCCTCAAAAAGTCTTGCTAGTCAATTGCATTTCACAGACTAGCTTGCACGACTAAATTCTGTACTGCAGGTAAGAAGACTCGTCAACTGGCATTACTGAAATTTCTGACTTTATGTCCTTTTTCTGTGATACAACAACACTTGGGACATCTTTTGGTGCATCAGAATATCGTAGTGTAATAGCTGTAGCTAATTCCAAAAAGTTCTGAGAAATTTCTCCTCGGATTAATGAAATAGGACCTACATGATCTTTTGTTTCAAGCAACACATCACCATCTAATGCTAAAGCTTTTAGCATTTCGTTTTCATCTTGGTTTCTTCCAACAATGAATTTCGTTTTCTCATCAAATCTGAAATGTCTTCCAATTTTTAATAGATCAATATCATTAGTAGTTGGTGTTTGTACATGTTTGAAAAGATCTTTTGCCCTAATGGCAAATTTTGGATCTGTTAAAAGACAACCGCCACCTGCATTTGGTGGATTTTCAATTCCAAATTCTTGTGCCATCCTTAATTGATCCTTTCTTGATCTACCTCTTATTTTTCCAAGATCTTCTCTTTTTATCAAACCGTTTAGTTCTGGTTCTGTAGGTGGAAGCAAAGCTGCTGAAAGTGGTCTTACTATTTTTCCTTCAAGGCCAGACTCTTTTTCAATTGTTCTAAGAGCTGGACCGTGTTGGCTCATTGGTCTTTGACCTAAAACTTCACCTGAAATTATAAATTCGGCACCGATCTCTTCCATATGTTTTTTTCCGGCCTCAAACATCATTGCTCTACAATCAATACATGGATTCATTCCAGATCCAAATCCATGCTTTGGATGCTTTAGCATCTCGATATATTCATCTCCAAGATATACTGTCTTTAGATTTACACCCAGATTATCTGCAGTCTCTCGTATTTCAAAACCACATCCTCTTCCACAATCAAAATCACAAAATGGAGTTTTGATCGCTACTGCTTCTACCTCAAATCCTTGCTTTTGCATCATTTTGATAGCTAGTCGGCTGTCAAGACCGCCTGACAATAATGCGACAATCTTCTTTTTTTCTTCCACAAAAAATTGTTCGTTTTCGTATATCTAAACCTTCCAGCAAACATAAATTGAGAATTTGTAGATTTTGTGTATTGCAAAAACGTAGGCAAAACCTTCTGAAATTTTGTAACAAGATAGACTGTGATACTATGGTGACATTTGAGCCTGAAAACCTCTATTATATGACAGGATTTTGGGGCGAGGCAATAGGAATATTGGACAAAAATGGCACTACCATTGTATCTCCGGAACTAGAGATGGGACGTGCAAAGGAAGAGTCCACTGACTGTAAAATAGTAAAATCGGAACGTGGTAAAGGATCACTTTCTACTCTTATTGGACTGCTAAAGGGCAAGAAGGTTTGCACTGACAGCAACAATTACGATGTTATCCAGACACTAAAAAAATCCATTTCTGGTGTAAAATCAACTACAGAACCATTTTATCGTGCAAGGGAGGTAAAAGATTCAGAAGAAATTGGCCTCCTAAAGAAGGCATCTTCAATACTCGATGAAATGTACGAGCTTTGTGTTGACGAAATCAAAATAGGGCAGTCAGAGTCTGAGCTTCAAACCATCTTAATGTCATATGCAATGGAAAAAGAAGCATTTGCAACTGGCTACAAATCAACACTTAATCCTCTGATAATAGCTGGTGGACCAAATAGCGCACTACCACATGCGCAGGTGACAAAAAGAAAATTTGCAAATGGTGACATGATTGTAGTGGATCTTACATTACGTTACAAGGGATATGTTTCTGACGCGACAAGAACATTTGGACTGGGATCTGTTTCAAGCGAGGCAAAAAAAATCTATGAAATTGTAAAAGAATCACAGGAAACTGGCCTCAGAGCCATCAAACCAAACACTCCTTGCAAATCAATAGATGATGTTTGCAGAAAAATAATTACAAAGAAAGGATATGGAAAATATTTCATTCATTCTACCGGTCATGGAATTGGATTAGAAGTCCATGAGCTACCATGCTTGAGTCCATTAAGTAAGACAAATCTTGAAAAAAGCATGGCAATAACAATAGAGCCAGGAATTTATCTTCCAAAAAAATTCGGTGTAAGAATTGAAGATTCTGTTATAGTAAATAACAAAGCTGATGTGATGCACAAGTTTACAAAAGATTTGATTATCATTTGATAGTGTAGCCGAATAGTAATTGATTATAATTTTGTAAGAGAACATAGTTCAATCAAGAAAACGCCAGCAGAACAAGCTGAATCAAGCTAGATTTAGGTCAAAACAAGATTGAAAATTTGATTAAACTTGCTTCAAAAATCGATAATGTATCTTAGTCAAGGCGATGTGTCGTTTAGGGATCTGGGATATTCAATACCATGATTGCCACTGTCAATTAATGTTCCATTAGACGCATCTATAAGATATGACCATTCATGTGAATGATATTCATCCAATTTTTTGGTAATTTTTACTTGCCACACATATTCATCTATTTCTGATCTGTATGTTTGGGAAACAGGATATGGTTCACTTTTTAGTGTTTTATCATCCAATACAAATGCCACGCCATTAGTTTTTGTTTGTAATAATTTCATATCAACTGTTTCATTGACAAGTTGTGTTTTGTTCCAGCCACCAAATTTTAAGGCATCCTCAAACGCTTGATCTTTTGAAATTAAATGAGGGCTTTCAAGATAATAATAAAGAATTATCAGAGCACTTCCTGCTCCTATTGCAAACAAACCAATCAATGCTACATTCAGAAGCCATTTTTTCGTATTATTTCAAACCCAAATTTCTATTGTTTCACTTTCTAAAATACATGTACTAAACCCCGACAACTGAACAGAAGTATAAATAGAAACAGTTATTATTTAAACACAGAAATTCGTTTTTCTATCTCTTTACGGACAAATTTAACAATTTCTAATTTTTTCTTCCAGCCTGATTGAATTGTTTTCTTTGAATCTACAATAATTACATTGTTGTAGTCTGGATTTTCTTTATATTTTTTCAATCCAATATCGTTTGCTACAATAAGATCAGCGTTTGATTCTCTTAGTTTTTTTCTTGCTTCACTGATCAATTTCTCTTTGGGTAGATTGGTTTCCGCTTTAAACCCAACAAGGAAAACATCTTTCTGAACTTTCTTAATCTCATAAATGATTTTTGTAACTCGTTTTAATTTTAGAACAATCTTATCAAGATCACTATTGATCTTTGTCTTACTTGGTTTTTCTATAGTATAATCAGATATTGCAGCAGCTAAAATCACAATATCAAATTTCTGCTTCATCTCTTTTCTTACAGCATTTAGCATTTCCTGACCTGTCTCAACTTTTATGACTTTGGCACCTTTAGGTGGTGGTTCTGTTCCTGGGCCATAAATGAAAGTGACTTTGGCACCAGCAGAAACAAGCTCCGATGCCAATAAAACACCAGTCTTGCCTGAGCTTTGATTAGTAATTACTCGTACTGGATCAATGTACTCAATTGTAGGACCTGCAGTCATTAGCACCTTTTTTCCTCTCAAAATATGTGAGGAACCAAACTTTTTGAGCACAAAATCAAGCACTTCTTCTGGCTCGGCAGCTTTTGCCTTGCCTTCAACAAAGCTTGGAGCAATAAAATCAATTTTTTTTTTTAGAAATTCTATATTTTTTGTCACCGCTGGATTCTCATACATGGCTTCATGCATGGCAAGTGCAATAACAATTGGTATTTTGGAACCTAGTCCAACACTCAAGACAGTAGAAATTGGTGTATCATCAATTCCGTTTGCCAATTTCCCAAGTGTGTTTGCAGTACAAGGATATACAACAATCAGATCCGAACGTTTGTAATCTGCAACTTTGATGTGTTCAAGATCGCCAGTAAGTTGTGTAATCACTTCGTTTCCAGTTGCCCATTTAAAATAACTTGGCTTGATCAGATTTGTTGCAGCTTTGCTTGCAAAGCAACTGACATCTGCACCATGTCTCATAAACAGTCTAGCTAATTCAATTGCCTTGTATGCTGCAACACTACCAGATACACACAAGACAATTTTTTTTCCAGTAAGCTCTGTTCCACTTGAACTAACAATATCAAGTGATGGATGTTTATGCAATTTCTTTTTTCAACCTTTCAAGCTCGGACTTGTCCATAGAAAAAGAATGCTCATTAGCTGGAAACTTGCCTGATATTACATCATTTTTATAAGATGTAACAGCTTTTACAATCTCACCAGAAAGCTCAAGATATCTTTTAGCAAACTTTGGTTTTATTTTTTCATACAATCCTAATACATCATGAATAACAAGCACCTGACCATCACAATTTGGTCCAGATCCAATTCCTATTGTTGGAATTTTTATGGAATTTGAAATAATTTTTGATACTTCTTTTGTTACCATTTCCAAAGCTATGCTAAAAGCTCCAGCTTCTTCAAGTACTTTTGCAGCCTCGATCAGCTTTATTGCAGCATCTTTTGTCTTTGCCTGAACCTTGTAGCCTTCTTGCAGCGTGGTAGTTTGAGGCTGAAATCCAATATGGCCCATCACAGGAATACCGACCTCGACTATAGCTTTCACTGTGTCTTTTACCTCAAGACCACCTTCTAGCTTGACTGCATCTGCTCCAGCTTTTATCAACTTGCCAGAATTTTCTATTGCCTGAGATTTGCTTGCCTGGTATGACATGAATGGCAAATCAGCAACAAGCATTGCATTTTGCCTTCCTCTTGCAACAGCTTCTGTAAAAAAACACATCTGCTCCATTGTAACTGGAATTGTATTTTCATAACCAAGCATCACCATCCCGCCACTATCTCCAACAAGTAAGATGTCTATTCCTGCCTTGTCACAAAGCTGAGCTGTGGTATAATCATATGCAGTAAGTACAGTAATTTTTTTAGAATTTTTCATCGATAGAATATCCCTTACAGATTTAGGCATTTGCCATTCTCCTAAGATTTTTTTTCACAAGATTAATAGAAAATACCAAGTTTTTCTTGTTGTCAAATTTAATTTTTGAAGGAGTACTTTTCTTTTCAAGTTTTTTAGAATAATCAATTAGAATTTTCATTCCTCTAATGATATTATCTACAATTGTGATATCAGCCGTCTGTGCAGTTCTGGACATAGGGTTTAGATCAAAAGTGATTATTTTCTTTCCAAATTTTTTTAATGCAATTGTTCTATCACCATCTTCAAGTGGTACCAAAACAACATCAGCAGAAAATATTCCTCTCTGATCTACAATTCTTCTTGCACTATCTAGCTTTGGAATTGTTCTAGAATATTTAGGATCAAGTCCCAAAATCTCTTTCGCACCATATTTTTTCAAAACCTTTGCAATGTTTTTCTTTCTTTTTTCATTTGCATAAAACAGATTGATTTCAATTTTTGCATTAATTATCTTGGCAAGCTGCACGATCTCTTTTGGACATAATGCGGCAAAGTTCCCATTTACTGATATGACTGGCGATTTTGCCAAAATGAGAGATTCTGAGGCAGCTTTTATGGCTTTCAGAGAGTATTTTGAGGTCTTTTCCCCTATGAGATAGTCAAACATCTCGCCCCTACCATGAGCCAAAAGGCCTTCTTCTATTACCAAGCCTGACTTGTATCCTGAAACTAGTCTTTCTCTGATATGTAGGGATGCAGCTCTAGGATGTGATTTTGGAATTAACACTAAGAAACCCTTGCTCCACTAGTATCAATGCTTGATTTGATCATAATACCGTCATCATATTTTTTCAAAATCTCAATCACTCGGCCCTCTTTTGATTTGGGAATTAAAGTAAAGACAGTTTCTCCAAACATTGCAACACCACACTTGAAACCATTTTTTTGAAGATCTTTTATTACAGTATGCATCTTTGGTGTAATCACGTTAACATATTTTGCAAATTCCAATGACATGTCTAAAAATTCCTGATAATCTCTTGATTTAATTAGCTTGCCTACCATCTTCCCACCAAGACCATTTATTTTTGACAAATCATTTTTTATGAATTTTTTAGTTGAAATAGGGGAAAAACAAATCACTATTGCAGAAGAATCCATATGAATTTTTCTTAATGATCCAATACCTGGTGCACCTTGTTTTGTTCTAATCTCAAAACCTCCATGGTATGAAGATAAAACAGTCCCAAGACCCGTTTTACAAAAAATTTCTGCTTTGTGAGCTATCTGTCCAATCTGAGTTCTAGAAAGATTTGTTTGTAATGCTTTGTTTAATGCAAATGCTAAGCTTAGTGCAACAGCACCACTTGAGCCAAGTCCATAACCAACTGGAATTTCAATTTGATGCTCTACATCCACAAAATAATTTTCTTTTACAAGATTGAAAAATTCACCAATTACAAACTCAGAGACTTGGGTGTTATCTGACTGATATCCTGTAACTTTTATTTTAAAACTAGGTTTCTCAGAACTTGAAATATTGACACGTGTAGTAACACCTTCCTTTATACAGAATCCTGCTCCAATAGAACCTTGAAGCTCTGGTCTTTTCTCATCTATCTCAGCTTTGAAAAAACCGGTAATATGACCTGGACAGAAGGCTATTGCCTGCATGATCAAATTTAAATTTGAGTAAAATATAAAAATGATGATTAAATTATTTATATTGATTTAAACTGACTAAATTTATTCGGCGCCTACAAAAAATTGGTAGTAGTATTCTGGTTTCACTACCAAAAGAATGGATTGATGCAAACAAGTTAGAAAAAAGCGATGAAGTTGAAATAGAAACTGGTTCAGACAGTCTTTCCATTACTCCATCAGGAGACATCAGACAACCAAAGGAAGTAACAATATCATATCCTGTTTCAAAAGAAGAAAATGTTATTGCAGATATCACAGGTGCTTATCTTCTTGGATATGATATAATCAAGATCAAGGGCAAATCAATCATTTCAATTGAAGACAGAGAAAAGATCAGAACGTCAATGCGTAGATTGGTTGGCATGGAAATTGTTGACGAAGACTCAACAAATGTAAATGTGCATTTTTTGTTGGATGCAACTACAC